>Ga0214543_1003415_pt1 | contig 30810 bp, 16 predicted proteins | sample CNSS2metaG_FD_160094 | JGI IMG/M metagenome (GOLD analysis project Ga0214543, IMG submission 160094) | Root nodule microbial communities from cowpea collected in UCLA plant growth center, Los Angeles, California, USA - CNSS2 | ecosystem: Host-associated > Plants > Roots > Nodule | place: USA... | reverse complement strand
AGAACTAATTTGTTAAAAATCAATTCCGTGTTCGTTGGGAGACGACTTTGGGTTACTTTACCCTTACTATTTTGTTGACTACTTTCTTAACAATACTGAAGTTGTTATAGATAAGTAGTATAAATTTGATCGCTTGACGACAGCGTTATCAGTTATATTAAAATGTAACTTGTTATTTAAAATAAAAAAAATCAAAATAATAAAATTGTATTGAAGTAAGATGAAATGAATAAAAATTAAGTTCAAATAAATTGTGAAAAAATTATTAATTTAAATCAATTACTATTATTATTTAAAATGAAAAAATGTAATTTAAAAAATTCTATTAACTTTTAAAGTATAAATACATAGTTTGGACAGTGAAAAAACAAAACAAAGGATTGTTTTTGTAATTAAATATAGGGTAACATGATTTACTTGTTTAATCTCTTTACTTATGAGAGATTCAAGAAAATTCACTAAACTAAAATATATCTATAAAAATTATTTTAAAAGAGTTAATCCAAACAAGTTCCAGACAAAAATGATCAATATATTAGATACAGTGCAAAAATATGTTGAGATATCTCAATTTCTTAACAATAACAATAGAAATCATGTATATTTTGCCATACAATTTATTCTGTAAACTTTATTAAGTGAAAAGAAGATGCCACACAAGTGAGACAATGTCACACTCGATGCATATTTTTCCAATTAATATTTATTTAAATAAACTATGCCTATTCAACTTAGTTTTATACAATTATTAATTTTTTTATTACATATACAATAGGCTGAATAGAATTTGAATTTGGATTTAATATTTTTTGTATTTTTATATATATATATATATATATATATATATATATATCAGATGTGTAATATTCTTAACATTTTTTAAATATTTAATTTTGAATTTAAAATTATTTTTGATAAAAGATTGATATCAATTCGATTTATAATTATCAAAACACTCTTTTGAAAGTTACAATGATATCTAATTATTTATATTTAAGTCGAAGATATATAGTAAATTAAACATGCGTTATGATCTGGAATGTAAAAACAAATTATAAACACAATATCTTTGGATAAAATTTGCAGATAAAAAATATAAAAAATGAATATCATAAATAAATATTAGTATTTTTTATATTAATGAAATAGATATGAGTATCATAATATCTATATTCGTAAATATTCGTATATGTAACACTTTAATTTAAATAAATAAAAATTAAAAAAATGACTAAAACATTATCACATTGATCTTAAATTGTTTATATTTTATCAATTAATCTTAAAAAATATTTATTTATTTATAAATTATCATTCAACACAGTTTAAATGTGTTATTTGTCATTTATTTAAAATTTATAAATATTATACATTATATTTTTATTTAAATTTCTTATTAAAATATATAATTAAATATTATTTTTTTTTTTATAAATATTCGTAAATAATAAACAATGCTAGTACATGCGTAATAAATTCCAGTACATAAATACGGATACATATATTTAACAGATAAGGTACAAGAAAAATACTACTATGGATATCTACCCGCTCGTTAAAATTCTTTATTTATTTATGATGGAACAAAATGATTCTGACGATATTTTTCCCTCCCAATATATTTAGTAATTTTCAAAGAAATGGGTGTGTGGCAAGGGGTAGGGGTGTGAAAAGGAAAGTGGGATAGCGTGTTATAAAGAGTTAGCGGTGGCTGGCAGTAGTAGAATCATATAAAGACGATATCGGGGCTTCGTTTGGTTATGTTCTGTATTTTTGTTACCTTACATCTCTCTTACCTCATTTAATTATTTTCTCTTTCTTCTCTAAAACCTCAAACCGCAACACAGCACATAGCTTTCGTATTTGTAACGTAACTCTTCGCTCCTCTCCATCTCTCTCGTTCCCTAATTCCGCCATCACTGTGCCCAATTCCATTTTTCCTCGCCCCAATTCGGGGAATTAGGGTTTCGCCCCACTCATCGATGCGCCACCGTCGCTAGGGTTTTGCGATGGCGGAATTGGAGGAGGACCGGATGGGGGATTTCAAGCCCTTCTCGGAGGGCTCTTCGTGCTCGCGTTCGATCAGCGAAACTGTGAATGGCTCGCACCAATTCACGATAAAGGGGTACTCTCTCGCAAAGGGGATGGGTGCTGGGAAGTACATCATGAGCGACACATTTAGCGTCGGTGGTTACGATTGGGCAATTTACTTCTATCCTGATGGGAAGAACCCCGAGGACAATTCCATGTACGTATCGGTGTTCATAGCTCTCGCAAGCGACGGAACTGACGTTAGGGCTCTGTTCAAGTTGACGCTGGTCGATCAGAGTGAGAAGGGGAACGATAAGGTTCATAGCCATTTCGATAGGCCTCTTGATGGTGGACCGTACACCTTGAAGTATAGAGGCAGCATGTGGTTGGTATCATCAATTCACTCCCTCAATTTTGAACTTGGGATAATGGTTGGCTGTGGGGAATGGTGATATATAGAGACTTTGGGGTTTAGGGTTTTGAATCGAGTGACGTTGGCATGTCAAATGATGAGAGTTTAGTAGCATTATAACTTGCTTGTTTTATGTGTGTATACGTTTAATAGTAATTTCGATAGTCATCTATTTAAATTTTAATAAATGGTTATAAATGCACTTAGAGTCTAAAGTGCACTGCTACTTTGTAGATAGGACAAATTTAGTACCTTAATTTGTTTACGTGTTCTCAATTTTTGGAGCTCGAATCATGTGCCTGCATTGTTTTTTTTGTCATTCTAGTTCCTGAAAGGAGTAAATTGAAGCAGAGTAGGAGTGATTTTATATGAACAAAATGCATGACTACATCGATGGTGCATTGTAAATCCAGGGATTGAGTTACTTATTTTTTAGACCTAAATATAGTTTTGTTTGTGATATGATTTTCAAGCTTTTTCACCAGTGGACAGAAGGTTTTTATCTCTAATTTTGTAGGTTCCTGCTGTTAACATTTTGATCACATTCTCAGGAGTGGTCCTTACATGATGAAGCATGATGGCAGTTTATAATACCTTCAATTTGTTCAGCATTGGCCCCTTTTTTTTTGTTATTGTATTCTGTTTAGTTAGGGTTTTGGAGTTTAAATTTTGTGCTATCATACCAGATGTTTTTGAGAATATTGTCTGAAAGGAGAAATGCATTTAAAATCAGTTAACGTAATTTTAGTTACCTATATTTGACTTTCTTAATTTTTTTGGGATGGTGGATAGAATGTTATTGTGTATGGTTTTTGGAGTTTCCTGCAATTAAAACGTTTCTGTGCTCATTTCAGGGGTTACAAGCGTTTCTTCAGAAGAACTCTACTGGAAACTTCAGAGTATCTAAAAGATGATTGCCTCGTCATGCATTGCACTGTTGGTGTTGTCAAAACTCGTTTTGAGGGATCTAAACAGGGTGTTATTGTGCCACATTCAGACATGGGCCAAAACTTTAAGGACTTGCTAGACTCAGAGGTTGGTTGCGACATTGTTTTCAAGGTTAAAAGCGAAAGCTTCAAAGCTCATAAGTTAGTACTTGCGGCACGATCTCCTGTGTTTAGAGCACAGTTTTTTGGACTTGTTGGGGATCCTAGCTTAGAGGAAGTAGTGGTAGAGGATATTGAGCCTTTTATCTTCAAGGTAGTTTTCAATTTCAATTAATTACTATTTGTAATATCTGTAGAGTGAAATACATTTGTGAATATGACCAGCAAACTTGAATTAATTTGTTTGTCGATATTTTCATAGTTTGTTGGTTATTTGTGTTTGTTTTGTTTGTAAAGTAGTTTGATGGAACTTGTTGTATCTTTGTGGTGGAACAAAATAAATTGTTGAATAGATAACTTTGATTTTGTCTTTTACATTGCAATCTCTTAGAGCACTTTTGAGATCAATGAAATCGTGTTAATTGTTTGCAAAATAAGCTGTGTCCAAGATAATAAGTACAATTTGTTAAGTTTTGGTTTTTTTGTAAATAATTTGTTTTCTTGCATCTGAAATTTTGTAGTTTAATATTATTTTCGAACTGTTTTTTTCCTCCTTAGCTTTATGGTTCTCTTTTTCTTGTGTTAAAGGATTTTTTGTCGTTTCTAAACAAAGTTAATTATCTTTAAATCACTTTTCAACGAACTTAGACATACATGAATTTTGACTAGAATGAATTATAACAATAACTGACTATTTTAATAATCAAACTTTTGTAGTTGTCCTAAACACATCCCAAGTTGGGAGAATGTTGTATGTGAAAATATGTCCAGTTTGCATGTGTAGTTTGTTCAGTAATGATAGCTAATTATGTCAATTACGATCTCATTTTTTTTAGTAGTTACAGAGTTGTGGTTCTTTTTTGAGATATGTTATTTCCTTCTGGCAGCCTGTCTTCTTCATGTTATATGCTACCTGTCATTTTCTAACTGAAGTTATTATTCTTTCAAATTAGTTTGTTGAGCAAATTGATTAAATGGTAATTCTTAACTTGTTTTTTTCTTCAGGCAATGCTTCTCTTCATTTATTCTGACAAACTTCCTGACATCTATGAAGTAATGGACTCGATGAATGTCTGCTCATATGCTGTCATGGTGCAGCATCTCCTGGCTGCTGCTGATCTCTATAATCTTGATCGGCTCAAACTGCTTTGTGAATCAAAATTGTGTGAAGAAATCAATACTGACAATGTAGCCACAACACTTGCCCTGGCAGAGCAACACCACTGTCCTCAGCTGAAGGCAATCTGTTTAAAATTTATTGCAAATCCAGCAAATTTGGGAGGTATGTATCATTTTGGAATATGAATGTTAAAATACATGGTTTCTTTTCAACTTAATATTCTTTTGGCAATTAGTGTATTATGTATTAAATTCTGGATGTTTACTGACACTTAAATACATGTTACTGCATCTTTGTGTCTTGAAGTAGATAAGGATAGGTGTTTGAATATGCTATGAGGTCAAATTTTGTTATTAGCAATGTGAATCTGTTAGAATTTTATTCGATACCGGTTTGTCTATGTTCTGTTTGGGTTTCTTGGTTTCAAGATACTACCTTGTGGAAACAATCATTGTGCTATTTTTCTTTTTAAATTTTTTTCTATACATTTCTTCTAATTGGATACCATCAATAGTTAAATGAACATTAAACACATACACTTAATTATATGGAACTTGCATTGAACTTAGAAGTGCTTGACATCATGGACATCTTTCTGAGGCTTCTGGTTTGTCCATGTTAATCTCAAGAGTAAGCACAACAAAGTATGTGTTTCTTACTGGAAACAGTCAGGGGTTGAGAATAACTTACACGATAGTGTGGCTTTGCAATTTAGCAGAGTGACCCCTGTGGGGGACAATTCAGTGTTGCCGCTGTAGTGGCCCGAATAGATGTTATGGCGGCAGGATTAATGCTACTTTTTTGTTTTTTCTTTCTTAAAGTGTGTCGCCTGTTCCCTCACTTGGTACTTCTCTCTCTCTCTCATCTCCTAAAGACATTTCTTCTGGGCATCTCTGGTGGTGTGTTTGTCTTCTGTGGCTGCTGTGATAAATGAACTAGGGTTTTTTCTTTCTAAAGACAGAGGATTGTCAGGCCTGATTCTAAACTGGGCCCTTTTATCCAAACATTCCTATAATTGGGGAAAGGGTTCTTTTACAGTTTTTTAATTATATGCGTTTGTTAACATTACTCTTGTTAACATTACTCCGTAATGTTTAAGAATATTTAAATCATATAAAAAACCATTAATACTCAATTGAGGATTATAGAATAGAGATAAATATGCAACTTATAATACATAAATATGTAGAAAAAATGTAATTAATTAATATAATGATGATAACTTATACATACATACAGGTCTGATCCTCTATTTAGATCGTATGTACACTTAACCCTTAATGATGTCATCAACCTGGTCCCCAAAAAGGGGTTGAACCAGGATTCCAGGTCTTCTACTACGGATGTGTGTGTTCTTGATCACTTGTTGTGGATTAAATGTGGTTTTGCACTGCATTTTTTCTGAAAGAGAAAAAGTCGAATATTTGAGTGCAAATGACACTAGGGGATTTAGATTTAATAACAACTTTGTACCATGACATCTCATTTTGTAGCTGGTTTATAATTTTTTAATCATATGTTAATGTAGAATATATATCTAATAATTTATACTGGTTCATGCTGTTCAACCACTGATCCACTGGATCAGCCAAGTCCCATCAATGGAGTGCCTTGTCCAGGTCAATTACCGGACGACTTTTGATAATATTGAGTGTTGTGGTGGAGCATAGTGGCCCCTGGCCGGATATGGGCATCCACAGAAACAGTGGCACACATACTGCACACACACTTATGATTCAGGCCCACTGAGTCTTCTCTGCTTGTTGTACTTTCTCATGTTTCCAAGGCCTATTTAGTCAGGAAAAAGTAAAATAGAAAAATATAGGGGTTTTGATGGATATTTTTTATCTGGTATATTATTAAAGTGGTAATTTTTTGTAATCTCGTTGTAGTAGTTTTATTATCTTGCACATACTTGTGATTCCAGAAACTATTGCAAATGAGCTTCTTGGGATAATATCGAAGGGAAATAAGGATGTTTGTTAGTTATAGGGGAATCACTGAAGCATTGAGAAGCCACGATTTGTTAAGGAATATCATATTTTATCTGTATGAAAACGGCTTCTGTGCATGTGCAAGGGTAAGGCTGCATGTAGTGACCCTCATTAGTTTTTATTTTTAGAACTGCATTTGTTTTGGATAGCAGATATCATTAACACTTTGATGTGGCTTGTGTTATAGGGGGGATGTTTTTTAGTGGGTTATGGTTTATGTTGTGTCCTTCTAATACTCTGTTTGGTAATTGTGAATTCCTTCTTTCCCGATTCGTAATATAGACAGTAAAAGCTATCTATAACTTATCTTATTCCTTCTTTTCTGTAAGCTTCGTTTTAAATTTTATTTTTATTTCTGTTAATATTTTAGTAGATTTCTTTCCACTGCTCCATTGTCATGTTATATCTGTTTAAGATAGAGGAAAAGAAAGATATGAATGTAAGGGAACAGTAGAAGTAAACCTGGGTAGTTACGTTAAAAAGGGATATGATCTTCTGTGTATGCCCTCACCCATGTGTGCAGCATGGACATGAAATACAACATTTTTAGCTGTACCGTTCATGAAACGTTTTATCCCTTTAATATTCTAAAAGAAATTTCCTTAACCTTTGGTGCTCTCTTGTACTCTGTAGTTTGTAAAGTCATTCTGTTTATTTGTTACCCCGTTATTTTTTTTTCACATTTGTTTACATTTTACACTTAATTTAAATTTGTAACCCCCCTCCTCTCTCTGTCTACTCACATGGACAATTTTATTTTGACCCTGTCACTTTTTTAAATAATTGTAATTTTGTTTTATAATTTAAATTTGACGTGTTTGATCATTGTTGTTAGCTGTTTCTTTTTTTTTACCTCGTATCTTATGACTAATCGGATGTCCTTACATTTTTCTTCTTTGCTATCTGTTAATTGATGTTAGGATAAATGGAACTGGTAGTGTGTCCATTTTCCAGATTTTGTAATTTTGTTTATTGAATCGATTTCAAGTATTTGGTTTGTGAAATGAATTGCCATAGTGTGATTCAATTCTTTGTACTTATGAAAATAATGCCCCGCTCCTGAGCTTTTCATTTTTCGTTTCCAGATGAATCATTTTCAGAAGGTAATCCCTATTTCTAATGCATGAAATAATCAAGTTTTTGTACAAAATTGGTGGATTTTGAAAATCTGTTTCGATTCAATCTTTGAATTTCCATTACTTAATTATTCATTGATGGGGCAATTTGAGGTTTCTGCCATTCTGTGTTTGCCGATCTTTACAGAGCTCGCAAAAATTTTGAACACCAATCCGCATGTTTTATGTCTCTGGGTTTCTACTCGGAATAAATGTTTATTGGCGTTGTTTTCAAAAACTCAATACTTTCCAGGATTTTGTTACCTATCGCTTAAATTTGGCTCACTTTATATACTTTTTGCGAGTGTTAATGGCTTTTGGAGCCTCTAGAAATTTGAAGCTTTGAACACTGAGTGATGTATATGATTACACCTTGTGCAGCTGTGATGCAGTCGGAAGCTTTTGTGCATTTGAAAGAGAGCTGCCCGGCAATGTTGTTGGAACTGCTGGAGACATTTGCCTCAGTGGACGATAACTCAAGCCTGACATTGAGCAGAAAGAGAAGTGGCAGTAGCATATATGGTCAAGATTTGGCAGACGGGGCAGCTGCTGAATCGGTTAATCCAAGTGGCAGGCGATTAAGGAGGCGAACATAAGCATAGTTTACAATCTGAATCTGCAAACCATTAAAGTGTGATATAGATAACCCTAGTCATGGAACTCCCTGTCAATATAAGTGATTCACCATTTTGAATTCAACTGATCCCTGAGATTTATATGTCAAGTTTTCTGGCCTTCCGTCCTTGTCTCATGGGGCTATTTTGAACGTCATTTTCTGTGGTAGTTTGACATTAGAACAGTTCTAATGTAGGGTATATCGTGCTTGATGACTTTAATAAGAAGTAAATAGCTGATATATTTGTTTGTTTTATCACACGATGCCTTGGAAGAAAACATTTCCTTTTTGAGCGAAAAAATAGATGAATGACAGAAGCTGTTTCTCTTGGAATGCCAGGATGAGTGAAGGTCTTTCCTGTCATATCTAAAATTCAGACTCAGATCTATCTCGTCTGAGAAACAATAAAAATAACTGATATGTTTAAGCAGTATAGAGAAACAAATGTGTACTTGTGGATGATAACGTTAGATATGTAAAGATGATGATTATTAACGACACTTTTTATTACACAATTTATTTTGTTGTTATAAAATGACAGGGGAGGGATGTTATTTGAATATGAAGAACGAAGAGTCTATTGTAAGGGTTTTCTATATTAATTATATATGATATTTTAAACTACAAGTATTCCTTGTTCCTGCACCACTAGCGTTGCCTTCAGTAATTGACGGAATGGAGAGGGGAATTAGGCTTCGTCCATTTGATAAATTTTATGTTTCTCGTTTACAATACCCAAGAGGGTGTTACTTTCCGCAACCTATCTATTTTCTTCCTGTACACCCATCAAAGTTTGCTGAAAATTTAAAGAAAATTTCACCCATTTAATTTAAAAAATTAGACATTTATTTCCTTACATTTTTAATAAAACAGTAATTATATTTTTCTTTAATTTAAAAACATTCTACATCCACTTGAGAAATCATGGTTAATAGAGTTGACTTTGGAGCATGCTATTGCATATGGAGTCCTAAGCAGGGGCGGATCATCATGGGTGCAGGGAGGGGCTTGGCCCCCCCAAAATTTTGAAACTTTTTTTACAATTAATATTCTGATTTTTTTATTATAAATATTAGGTATTTTGATTTTATTTTGTTATAAATATTAAATTAAATATTTTATTTCTTTTATAAACATAATAATTAATACTAATAAATAATAAAATATAAAATCAAATATAATAAATAATAAAGATTAAAAAGATTTATCAAGATATTTTTAATTATTTGTTTTCATTATAGATTGTGTTTTTTATAAGTTGTTTTCATATTTCATTTTCATTTGTTTTCTTTTATTTCTGAAAAGAAAAAAATCTATTATTTTTTCTCTTATTTCTCCTTTATTCTCTTCCCTTCTCAAGGAAGAAAAGAAGAAAGTAATTCTTTCGTCTTACTTGATAGTGAAATATTAATTCAATAATTTATTTAATGAGCCTATTTTATATGTCTATATCTTAAATTTCTTACAAATTGTTCCCATCTTCCATTCTTACCTATTTTCTTTTCTTTCGGAAGAGAAAAAAATCAATTATTTTTGCTTTTATCTCCCAACTGTTCTCTTCCATTCGAAGAAATAAAGAAGGTAATTCTCTTTTGTCTCACTTGATAGTGAAATATTAGTTTAATAATTTATTTAATGAGTCTCTTTTATATTAATTTTTTATTTTATCAACATAGAAGAAAAAATGATTGTACTGTGTGTTTTTTATAATTGAATTTTAAGTGTGGTTTGATTATCATCGAATTTTCTTTTGGTATTTATGTCTCTCAATTTTTTATTAGATTATGATAAATCATTTTTTAGTATTTTTTTTAAAAATAGGTATATTGATGAAGAATAAAGGAATAGATTATTTAAATAGGTATATTGATAAATTATTTTTGGTATATATGTCTCTCAATTTTCTTCGTATACTTCATTTTTTATTATATTAGTGACAATAATGTAATGTATAAATTTTGGATATATTATTTGGACACCCCAACAATATTAGTCAAGATTCGTCACCGATCCTAAGAATTTGTACTACTGAATCTCAATTAGGTGCAACTTTTAGTGCTTACAGCATTCTTTTTTTCAAACTTCTGATTTGGCGACAAACATTTGTGCTCATATTTTAGCCAGTTAAAACAAATTTGAATGTTAGTACCTAAATAATTTATTACATCCTATTCCAATTGAAAATAATATTTATAAATAAAAAAATATACTTCGTGTTTTAAATCGAATGAGATTCATCACATTTACATTTTTAATGAAAATATTACTTAGCTAAAAATTGTGAAGAATAAAAAAACATTTTTTAAAATATAGAAAAATATTTTTTTAAAAAAATAATTTATTGAAAAATTATATGTATCTCTCTTGAGATTTTTTTAAATGATGTTTATGTATTTTTTTTTTACTTTTAAAACAATAATTGATATATCTTATATTGTTAATAAAATAACTTTCATAGTCTTTTTTTTTATTTTAAAATATATTTATACTCGTATTAGAATCATAAAACACAAAATATAAAATACCAGGAACATAGAACAAATGTTCTGTCAATTCAATTCGTTATTCATAAAACCAAGTTTAAAATACTTCATTCTCACAAAGAGAAAAAAAATAATGTTTAGCAACTTTTCGTCACCACACGATCAAAACACTCACCACATCCAATGATTGTCAATACAAACATCGAACGGCTCTAGGTGCTCCGCATTTCACGCCTTATGTAACATTTGTCTTCGACTCTATCGAACTGAATGGACGATCCAAAATCACTCGCCCATCACGTTATCGTTGGCCCACCCGCACTCAATTATCGCCTTTCTTCCCAACCTCGGAACACAGACCGTACGATGGATTCACAGCCACGCGATCATGGGCCCATCAGCAATTGGGCCCAACTTTAAACCGTTAATGGCACGGTGTTTTCTAGTAGAGGTGGCTTGTTAACACCCACGTGTTGAATTTTTCAAAGGGGGGTGTGAGATGTGTTAGTGCCACAAAATATTGAGTGGCAAAGATGTGTATGTATGATGATTAGGGCCACGTGTCTTGATGTGTTTGAAATGGGCCGGGCCTAAAGGGATCCAATTGTTGCTTTCATTCCACCCATTAAAAGCCCTGTGGCTTTATGTGAGGTTACACATTCAACGTGTTTCTTTTCTTGTCCTATTACCATCACTTTGCACTTTGGAGATGGATCATTCACATTTCTTCTTCATGTAATGCTCAGGTGGGTCTGCCCTATTGGATGTTGACTCAACTACACATTTTCTATCTGGAAAATATTTATTTCAATAAAAAAACAACTGCTTGACAACACAACATAACCGTAAAATGGTTAAAGAAAAGTTATTTTTTAAGGAAAAAAAGTGAAAAGAAGAATAAATAATGGGTTAAATATTTTTTTTGTGTTTAAACTTGAATGTGAAATTGAAATTTGTTTATATATTAAACTTTGATATATTTTGATTTCAAACTTTAAATATAAATAGATATAGTCATTTTAATCCAAGTGCATTCAATTCTTTTACGTGTCAATGACGTGTTTTAGGGTGACATATGAGTGGTTTACACCATTTTAACACATTTCAAAGTCATGTTAGAACACCATTTAACAAACTTAAAAATATTAATGTCATTGAGTTAAAAAGACCATATTCATTTATTTTTAAAATTTGATGATCAAAATATATTAAAATTTGCAAGAGAGAATAATTTCAATTTTACAATCCAATTTTGCAAACGAAAAATATATTTCACCAAATAATAAATAATAGTGTCAAATAAGTGTTACAAGATTTTCATATCAAAATATAGTTGTCCTTTATATTTTATTTTCCTTATAACAATGGTAAGATTATTTAGATTTGTATTTTGTTTACATTTTTTTGGTAAAGCAATGTTATTTAACTTTAAACCACTTTTACAAACAATTTAACTTATTTAATTTTAATTTTATGGACTTTTTTAATGCCAAAGTAGATTTAAGTATTACATGCAAATTTTGTTTACAATTTTTTTTAATGTTACTTAACTCCATATAATTTTGCTAAAATGAGTGTCTAACTTAATTTTGCAAGCATTGTAATTAACTCAATATATTAATTTTTGAAATATTCCCTTTCAAAAATACTTTTAAATAATGTTGTGTGTATAAACAATATCACGTAATTTATTTTAGTAATACTTTTTATTCAATAAGATACCATTTTATGAAGTTGGATCTATCATGTTAAAAGCCTTGTTTAGCAGTTGTGATTAGTGATTAATTAAAAATTAATGAAAAAACGTTTGATAGTGACATAAATGGTGACGTGAAGTAAATCTTACTTGTGTTTGGATGATGCATTAAAGGCAACGAATCTCGTGTGTCTTTTTTAATTTTTGTAAAAAATAAAATACAATTTTTGCATTACCTAACCACATGATAAGGTTTCACCTTATTCATGTACATCCGTATTACGTAGTAAACTAAAATGTTTGGCATTCCAAAAATTTCAAAAGAGAGTTTGAAACCCTATCCAACATAGGAAGCTATATAAATATGATCAATATTATTTAAAAAAATGTTTGGAAGAAAAAAATAATTAAAAATATGTTTTATAGGATCATATTATAAATAATTTTATTACTCTTTACTTTATTTTTTTTAAGTAAATTTTAAACTTAATCAAATTTTAGGTCCAACAGAGTGTTTTCACCGTTGGTGTTCTTTCCGATTTTTACGCATTTCACCGCTCTACCGAAAACTTCCTCTGCCCCCTACCATATTTCAGTTTGATAGTTTCCATGGTCTATTCAGGATTGAGTCCTGTGATTTGACAGCAAACTTAAAAAGCCACCTACATACGCTTTACACTCAATCATTACGGATAACGCTTACATTCTTTGTCTTACTGCAGTTGTTGGTACAGAATTAGCCAACCCAATTTATAAAATAAAATTTACATTCATTTATATATTATGAAATTATTTAATGAAACGTGAAATTTTCAACAATTTTCTGAAAAATATGGAAATAAAAAAAAAAGTGATCGAACAAAATTTGGATACGTAAAAGCCCAAATTTTCAAAATGAAATTTGTGGGAGAAGTGGTATTCATCTACCAAGAACGCACGTACTAATCAAAGTACGACACTTATTTTATGATTTTCAACTGTCAATTTCGCAACTCAACATAAATGATAAATACAAGAGCGACGAGATTCTTTGGTCAAGAAACACTTGTTCGTGAAGTTGAAACACAGACACATTATCAGTTTTCTTTCTCTATTAATATCTTATTTAAACATATGTTTAGGTTTACGCAATTAAAACAACAAAGACAACAACACCTGCCTCACTGTTCAATCACATGACACTGTCTTTTAAATGAAATATAATATCAGTTGTGAAGTATTTTTCTTAAGTATGCTTTCATCAAACGATTTAAATATTTCGCATTCAATTGTATATAATCGCTGGAGCTAAATACTTACAACACCTAGTAGAGTTAGGTTGGTGTTCTGTAATTTAAGTTTAATAGTGGCAGAAAAATAATGGCAAGAAAATTTTTAGAATAATGGAAGAATCCATTGAAATGTGAAAGCCGGAAGAGCTACCAAAAGTATGGATAAAGATAATTTAATTCTTATTTTTTATCTACTTTTAATCATTTTTTTAATTATTAATAGATTATTTATTTTGATTCTTTTAAATAACGAGTTAAAAGTGAGATAAAAAAAAAGTTAAAATATTATTTTTTAATTTTGTGCCACGTGACCATCACCTCACGTCACATCACAGTTCGCACACTTCTTCAATTCCGTTGAGGGCCCAGCGCTGACGTGTCCCACAGAGAAGTCGAAACGTGGCAGAGCACAATGATTGGTGTTAGAAGGGACGACCACGTGGCGAGAGGAGAGAGCGGCCACGGTAGATGGGAGCGCAGAGGGGCCCGCGGGGGTTAGCAGAGGGCTGAGACCTTCCAGAAAGTTCGGCCAAAAATATTGGCCAGAAACGAAGGGAAAACGTAGCGGCCAGAAACGCGCCACGTGTCAGTGGAACCACACGAGCGTCCGATGTGGCAACCCCGTTACTCCGAAAATGATACGGCCCCTTTTATGCACCAGCAGTGAAAAAGATTGGGGCACTTTCCGCAAACGTTGAGAAAAATATAAACGGAAACGCCTAAAAACAGGGGAGAGGTTTTTTTTTCTAAATAAACAGATTAAAATAAAGTTTTTTGCTTGGTTAAAATTGTTGCATTGGGTATTCCATTTTGTCCAGTGTTTGTGGTGGGAATCGCCATGAATGGCGAGGGGAGTGAAGCAATGCAAGTGGAGAAGGAGATGTTGGTGTACATGTGGGGTTACCTCCCCGGAGCTCTGCCGCAGAGGACGCCGCTGCTGACGCCGGTCCTCGTTAGGGTTCCGCCGTCAGGTTACTCCTGGAGTGATGTTTGCGGCGGCGGTTGTGGATTTGCCATGGCTATCTCTGGTACCTATCTTTATTTTTTCTTGCTAGTTATTTTTCTTTATGAATTGGAGATTGAGGAGGCAAGCTTCTCTCTTTTTTTTTGGTACATGTATAAGGAGTTGCTTCACCGTTATATCCGTGTTTTTTCTTTTTATTTTAATGGAGTCAGAATCAAAATTTAGTGGAGTCGGTTCAGTAAGCTGAGCTAACACTCTGATGTTGTTCTCATCGATGTTCTTTGTGTGTGTGCGCTTTTGCTGCCGCAAAATTCTTTCCATTTATTTTAAAGTAAGGCGAAATTGATATTTTGGTAGAGTTAATTTTGCACCATAACAACTTGTGCATAGATTTTACTCTGGAACTTGCGCTGCTGTGGGAAGAATTGATTCCAGTGTTTTTGCCGAATATGGCACTTGGTTTTTTGTTTGATTGAATTTTTGCGTTTGGAACTTTTGCTGTTATTTGCTATTCTTAGTCTTTTATGGCTAATATTTTGCTAGGGTTCATGGGATTTTTCGTCCTGGTAGAATTGACAATCTTTTGTTTTGCCTCTGACTTTTAAGGCGTCTCACCTTTTGCCGATGCACTTTATTAATATCTAAACTTTTATCTCGCAGTCTGTAAGATATGCTAAACTTTCGTCACCCAAAAGATAGACCGACGAGGGAAGTTTGAGTATTTACAGAATGCAGGCATGATTGGGGTTTTAAAATTTAGGAGTACATATTAAAGACTGTTAATTTTACAATACAAAAAACACCATTAAGCCTATTTTGTTATGGAGCTCGAATCATAGAAGAAACCCACCTCTTTCTGTCCAACTTGTATGGTAAAATGTAAAATCTATGATGGTGTATTCAAACTCAAACTTATTTTCAAATTTCTATTACAATTATAGAAATAAGGAACATATCTTTATATAATAAAAAATATTTATGTTATACATGTATTATTAGAAATATTTTTATTTATTCTATTATCATATCTTCCTATAATGTGAATTTTTTGAAATTTTTAATGTCTTTAAATGAATCTGGGTTAAATGTCTTTTTTAATGATGATGATTAAGAAAGGAAAAAAAGGAATTAGATCCTTTTTGCACTTTAGATAAATGGGTTGGATTCATATTTTGTATTAGGTAGCAATATATTCAGATTATATATTTGACTAATCTTGTTTATAGATAATTTTGAATATATAAATTTTAATTGTCAATTTAAATAATTCAAGTGATGTTCAACACAAACACACACACACACATATATATATATATATATATACACACACACACTACACACACACTACATTTTAAAGATTATATTTGCGCTACACAGGGTACCAAGCAGTCTGTCAGGCTTTCAGTACTACTGTCTTGGGCTGGTTTTACTTATTTTCATCAATCACTCCCTTGGAACTTCTTGTTGTCTGTTTTCTAATATGGAGGCATTCATGTTTAATGTTTTCAATACGACTGTATGAGTGTAGTTTTTTTTTTTTTTTTTATTTTTTTTTTTTTTTTTTTTTTTAAATGGTGTTGCATTGGTACTTAAGGTCAACGTTGTTCTTTCTTGATTTATTCTTTTTTGAAGGAAGTACTTAGGTTTCTGCCTTCTATCACTTCAGGCTCCCCTTTTACATTTTATTAACATAAAGGATTCATAATGTCTGATACTTTGTTCCTTAATCAGAGCCCGGAAAGCTCATAACATGGGGTTCATCAGATGATTTAGGCCAAAGCTATGTTACATCAGGCAAACATGGGGTAATGCGTAACCATATAGAGTGACAATGTTCTCTTTCTCTCGTTTCTTTTTCACTCGACTGACATTTTATAGTTTCTTTATAAAGGAAACACCAGAGCCTTTCCCTCTTCCAACTGAAGTGACTATTGTAAAAGCTGCATCTGGATGGGCGCATTGTGTTGCAGTCACTGGTAAGAATCACTTACTCATCTTCCTTGCCAAGGAAGGAACACTATACAATGTGATTAAAATGAGAAGGGATAAACTAATGTTGAATTGGAAGGTTTGTCCTTTTGGATAAATTATCCAATACTTGCAAATTTCCGCATGTAATTAATCCAAAACGGATCCAAGATATTGTCTGTCCATAAAACTTGTTTTTCTTACTTCTATCATCCTACATACCTGGTTTGCTGGTCCTATGCAGACTGTGGAGAAGTTTATACATGGGGATGGAGGGAATGTGTTCCCTCTGGGAAGGTGTTTGGTGAATCATCAACTGGGGTGAAACCTGAAAAGGATGTACCGGCAAGGCAAAGTTCATTCTTGACGGAGCAAAGTATGTTTGCCCCTTTATGATTATCGAAAAGGTGTACTTAGCCTTTATCTGTCTAAGTGATGTAGAATGTTTTGCTACAGTAAGTCCTCATTCTCAAGGTTCAAAGTCTACTGCAGGAACTGCTTCTAGTACCAGTGGAGAAGAAAGTACAAAAAGAAGAAGAGTTTCTTCATCAAAGCAAACAGCTGAAACCTCTTCTTCCAGTGATGAAAATCTGACAGCGTTGCCATGTCTTGTCACACTAAACCCAGGCATAAGGATAGCAAGTGTTGCTGCTGGTGGTCGCCATACCTTAGCATTGTCAGGTATTGACTTTATTGAAGGACTATTTGTTAACCAAGGCCAAAAGTCTTGTGTATGTCTTTTTGTATATAATGTGATAATCATTTGGTTATAGAATTTTTTTGTGTGCTATGGAAGATCTGTTATGCAGTCTAAAACATTTTATTGATTATAATTCTCTGGAAGTTTCAGATATAGGACAGGTGTGGGGTTGGGGCTATGGAGGTGAAGGTCAGCTTGGTTTGGGTTCTAGAATACGAATGGTGTCCTCTCCTCATCTAGTTCCTTGTATTAATACCTCTTCTTATGGTAAAGATATGTCGTTGTCACTGGCTCGAGGAAGCATGAGTTCAGATGGACAAAATTTCAGAGTACCAGGAAGTTATATAAAGGCAATTGCCTGCGGAGGTCGACACAGTGCAGTAATAACAGGTAAATGTGTACAAGTCTATTTGGTATCTCAAGTGAAAGTAAAGTTATTTACTAATTTTCAAGATAGAAAATAAAACACAACTTCCATAATTGCTTATTATTTCTTAATTCTTTGCTACCAGTTACGTGAATTTTACTAGTCATATATGCTGATGTCCCAATATCTTCCTGTTCAACTTACAGATGCTGGAGCTGTGCTTACATTTGGTTGGGGACTTTATGGACAGGTAATTAAGGTGAACTTGGAACGTCTTTGGTCTTTTTCTCCACCCAAATTTCTTATCCTATTTGCCAGTGTAAATTTTATCAGTGTTAATTGTAAATAAATTCCTCTGGGGTGATCTAATCTGTGCTAGCTTGCTTGGGATTCATGCTAATGCTTGTTATACTAAGTTAATGGAATCTTGTTTTGGAAAAGTGTGGGCAAGGAAGTACAGATGATGAACTGAGTCCGACCTGTGTATCTTCCTTATTGGGTATTCGAACAGAGGGGGTTGCTGCAGGACTGTGGCATACTGTGTGTACATCTGCTGATGGTGATGTATATGCATTTGGTGGAAACCAGTTTGGGCAGCTGGGAACTGGCTCTGACCAAGCTGAGGTATACCCTTGCCATCCCATTGAAACACAATAATGTGATTGTAATACACCAGTGCATAATGGCTATCAATGTCATTATTGCTGTCACCTTAAGCTGCATAATGCATGTCATGCCCTTGGTTTGTTGTATTGAGTCGTTCGGCGATATTAATTTTAATTTTGAATTCCTAACAGACTATACCAAGGCTCCTGGATTGTCCGAGCTTGGAAAATGTCAACGTTAAGAGGATATCTTGTGGGGCGCGCCACTCTGCTCTAGTAACAGGTATACTATAACACAACTGCAAATGGAATTTTCATAACCATGTAAGCAAAGGTATTCTTCTAAGGGTCTTCTTAGATAAAATTTTCCATAGCAATTATAGTAGAGCAAAATAAGAAGGAAAAAGTAAAATGTGCCTTTTCGTAAGTTAAAGTTACTCTATACATAATTTAAAGATAAGAATTTTAAAAAGTGATATGAATTTCTCTAGAATTACTTTATATACAAGTTAATACAGAAAATCATTTATATTTTCTTACTTCATTTTTAGACATACTTGTGAAGACGTTTTCCTTAACAGATCCTAAGACTGAAGTCACATTAATGCATATCTAAACATTGCTAGACTGGACACCCTGTTTCTTTTCTCGTCTTCATCTCTTTTCTTAGATAGAATGTTGAAGGTGCGAATGTTCAAATATGGACGACAGTTAGCCCTTAATATGATCCTTTTTCTTTCATAATTTATTCTTTAGTGTCTCTGACAGAAAGGTTTTGAGATTGGTTATTTATCCTTTAGTTGCATTGCCTTTTGCCAATACAACTGACTGGAATGGAGCGACAGAAAATATTGAAACAGTACTTCTTCTTTTTTCATTAAAAATGTGAGAAGCTGATGCTACTATGAAATGGTGTTAATGAGCGAAATGTTTTTCGGGTTGATTGACTGCAAAGTTGTTAAATGTGGTTTCTGTTATTTAGTAAGCTTACCAGATGAATATATTTCTACAATAATGTAACAATAAAGTTCTAAATTCAGTCCGTGCATTACTGTTTCTGCTTTCATAATAGTCATACACGTTCTTCATTTTGGCTGGACTCTTACGAGGCTACTTACATGTCATGTTGAGCACACTGACGCTGTATCTTGATTATATTCGAAGATAGAAAAATCAGGTGGAAACATGCATGTCTATTATTAAGAGATTCTTATTAGCTCTCTTTTGTTTTGTTTCTTCAAGATACGGGAAAAGTCTTCTGCTGGGGATGGAACAAGTATGGACAGGTGCTTATATTGCACTATCAGTTTCACGCGACTCCTTTCAATTTCACATTTAAACAATCAATATCATTTCTATCAGACCAGACCACATTCGTCCGATGAGTGGTTCTTGTCTAATAAATTATTTACATTCTAAGTTTTAATTTCTGAATGTGGCAGTTGGGCCTTGGGGACGTGATTGACCGTAACATTCCTTCCGAAGTCACCCTCGAAGGTTGCGTAGCTAAAAACGTTGCATGCGGCTGGTGGCATACTCTTCTTCTGGCCGAGTCCCCCATTTGATGTCATGTCATGTCATGTCAATGCTCATGAGTCATGACCCAATTTTGTTAGCTAGCTGTTCTTTGTTTTGTAACATCAAGAAGCCATATGCATATGTGTATGTACATATAGTAGTGGTATACACATATGACATATGTATGCATTCTTTCATGGTGTGATTCATCATATCATGACTGCCTATCCAATACTGATTTCTGGTTTGGGAAGGAAAATATTGGTTCCTTTTCATCTATGTAACAATTAATCTTCATAGTGTATATTTTCTTTTAATTGTATAAATTAACCACTGTAATTACATACCGTAGAAGCTAGCACTCCATGCACTTGTAGGCGCTACGAGGTGGTTCTCTAGATTGTGTTTATATTATATATGTATACACACACACAAACTTTTTATTGGCTAAATGTATGGACAAATATGCTTTTTTATTAAGTTCAGAATAAGTAACATTTTGATTTATCGGGATGTTCACGTATGACGCAATTTCTGTATATACATTTGACCAGTTTGGCTCTATGAACTTTGAAAAACGAGAGATAACTACAGATTTGAATTTTGAAGTAGTTCTTAAAAATTATATAAAAATGTTTCGTGATAGAGTTGAAGATATGAAATACATTTATTGTGTCAACAATAGTAAGAGATGTTATGTGTAGTCACAATCCTTACACTATTCACGGAGTCAAAGTCAAATAACAGAACCTGCTTTCTGCGGATTTTAGGCATGGCTATACCTGTCATCTAAGGAACATAGTCTCTTGTGACGGCATAGGGACAGTCCCGTGAATGAAGAAACACAAATTTTGTTCTTAAGAACTTGTTAGGTACCAAGCACGTAATTCGCTAATGTAGTTGCTGTTGCTGTTAAAGGGTTGACCAAACGAAAATCACTACCATGTGTAATTCATAAAACTTAGATTGCCATCTTTTCTTTAAACAATATTAGAATTTCATATCAATAATATAATATATTACGTTAATATCGCCATATATTTGACATAAACCATTAATACCTAATTACAGAACTGATACATTTAGTATTGCAATTAAATTTTATCCTAATGTAATATCGATTGACATGACATTACTAGATATATAGATAGCAACTTCAACGTTTTTGTTTGAATGAACACGTTTGATAGTAATTCTATAGAGTAACACAACATTAAAGAAGACATTGAAGAACACTTTTTGTTATGGCTATTGTTCACTTGCTATCTAGATATTTTTTATTCATGAATCATTTGTTATACTTAATTTACATTAAAAAATTACTTAAAACAAATTGATATTTATTTAAAATTATGTTAAGCTAAATTTTATTAACAAAATCAATAACTGAAGCATGAAAATAAAAATTATAATTGTATAATAGTTTTGGCAATAATTCTAAATGAAACTAATTTTATTCCAGTTTTGGTTTTTTAAATTAAGAAAAAAGATGGGCTGGTTTAAAATAAAAATATTTTAAATAGTTTATTTGGTAATTTAGTTTAGTTTGAATTTTTTTAGAGTCCCTATTAATGCCGATGGGTGGAAAGGTGTTGACATTATCATTATTATTGTTATTACTATTTATTTATTATTATTATTTTCTTTCTAAATTCATTATTATTTCATTTTATTGGTTAGTCAAGCAATGTTCTAGATGATTGGTGAGCGAGCGGTGAGATGCGAAGCTTCAATGATTCTATGTTGTTATCTTCATCTTCTTCCAGTGGAATGGACATTGTTGTCAACCCTACCTACATCTTTTCTAACTTTTCTCTTCAACTTTCATTATTATACACATCATATGAATACCCCATAATTAGAACACGACTACAAAAAAAAATAGTTTATAACAGTTAACCACAATAGTTGAACCAACAACAACCTTGCATCATATAAACACAAATTATAGGATTATTATTGAGAAAACAATTAAAAATATGTAAAGTAATGTTTTATAAGGAAATCAGATAACTTTTATCATTAATACTATTATCTCCCCCTTTCTTTTCTTTTATAAAATCTTACAATCCTTTTAAATTAAAAATTCTGAGATTATGTATACATATATATTCTCTCACATATTTTATATAGAAAATAATTCCTTTCTAACATGAATTTTTGTAAGGCTTTGTTGAATTCGACGCATTTCTTAAAAAAAAAGAAACAGACCATAATACAATTCAAAATTAAAAATAAAAATGTCTTTGGTCAAGAAAGCAAACATAGAATAACACGTAACACCCAATAAACTATAAACTCTACAGTCTGTGCAAGTAAACTACAATGACAAAAATAGTAGTAAATGATGGATACAGTTGATAGCATTATTGGAAAAAAAAAAATCAATCATAAACACAAAAGTCAACTTCATGAAATATCTTCTCTTTTGTTTTCTCCTACAATCTTCACTAAATTATCAATTTAGATTTTCAAAGTGTACTATGTTGGGGTAGTCTTTAAAATTTTAAAAAAATATTTCAAATTTCAAATTTTGTATTAAAATTCTTAAATTTAACGCTTTATTATTACTTTGGTCCCAAAAACATACGTTAATGTTGTTGTTCAAAATTTGAATTACAAAATTTAAATAATTATACTTTTAAGGACTAATATAAATATACATTTTTAAATATTAGTGCATAAAGCAATCTATATTGCTGTATTGAGAATTGGGTTTGTTTGTTTGGTTCTAACTAAAAGCATGTAATTCTAAAATATCAAAGTATTCCAGTATTGATTTTTTTAAATTTAATCTAAATAATTTTAAAATAAGTAAAAATACATATATTAAAGTACTTCACTTGAAGTGTTCTTATTAATTTTTATAAACATATGTTATGTCATTTATTAATTCATAGTTTTTAAAAGTAATATATTCTTTTATTGCTTAAATTGGTATGTAACGTTCAAAATAGAAATTAATAGTTACCAGTCTGATCAGAATTGCTATTAAAACATTCATTAAATACAAATGAGTATACCAAAATTCTTGAAGTATACTTATGACGTTGAATTGAAATATTAAATACAAAACAATATTAAATAAAATATATATTTAAGAAAATTTACGAGTTAACATAACATATTTAAGAAGGAAGAAGAAGAAGCTGCTGAAACAGCTTCTGCCACCAATGGAGTTCATCAACAGAAACTTCCTTTTGGCAATTCTGCTGCTGATGCTATCACGCGCTCCGCACGTGTCCCCCGCAACACCGTGTCCCGCGTGCGGCAACACCACGGTGCCATTTCCCCTCAGCACCACCTCGACATGCGGCGATCCGCTGTACAAAATCCGGTGCAGCTCCGGCACACTCATCTTCGACACGCTGAACAACTCGTACCCGATTGAGTCCATCGACGCGAAAGCGCAGCGCCTTGTGATCCGGCCCGCGGCGCTCGTGCAGAACACGTGCGTCTCCACCGATAAGGTGCATCAGGGGATCCAGCTCAACAGCACCCTCCCCTTCAACATCACCAGTTCCAACACCATCGTCTACCTTAACTGTACCCTCACGCTCCTCCAGTCCCCCCTCAACTGCTCCGCCGCCAGCGCCTGCAACGCCTACATCAAAGCCACCGCCTCCGCCTCCACCTGCCAGAGCGGGCCCCTCTGCTGCACCTATCGCACCGGCGGCTCCAGCAACTCCTATATGATTCGCGTAAGAGACTCTGGTTGCAGCGCCTACTCCAGCTTCGTTAACCTCAACACGGCTCAACCTGTGAGCCGCTGGCCCGAACCGGGTTTGGAGATTCAGTGGCTCTCGCCCAGAGAAACCGTTTGTGCATCCCAGGAGGATTGCGACTCTGCCACGTCGACTTGTGGGCCCGACGCCTCCTCTACGAGCGGGATCAGGAGGTGCTTCTGTCACGATGGGCTCGTGTGGAACCCCATCAAAGGGGTGTGCGCTAAAAGTGAGTTGTACACGATTATACCCCTTCTCTGCTTTTTTAATCTTCTTAAGTTGACTAAGTTTGGAATTCGGGTTTGACTTTTTATGCAGAAATTACATGCCAGAACCCAGACGGTTGTGGGGACTCAACTAACAAAAAGATCATAATAGCAGGTATAGGTTTCGCCTTTTTTGTTTTTGTTTTTTTAATTTCTCTTTTTTATTTTACAAAAAAGTTAACTTGTTTTTTAGAATATGAACCAGTTTAATAGACATAATGCATGCTTAGGTTAAAGTTTATTGACGTATCATGTATGGTTGGTGAATTACTAGTCGAGTTTGGATTAAAACGATGGTATTATTTCATAATCAAATAATGAGCTTGTAATAAGCGTAATTTGAAGAAAAACTAAAACATATCGCAGTGAGTTTACTGAGAAAATGTCATTTAAAAGAGGCCAAACGGTAAACCTAACAAATCACAACCGGATGTCGTCAGTATAAAAGAAGTTATATTATCAATTGTGTGGAATTCTTCTTCAATATAATTTAAGATAACTTTTTTATGTGAAATCTAATAAATTTACCCTATTGTGATTAGAAGATAATGTATGACCTTTTTAATTAACATCAACACATGTATCATTAATCTAACTTCTGGAATTTTTTCTTTTTTGGAAAAATCTAACATTTTTAACGTCAATAATAATATATATTTGGATGACAATCGAAAACTTAATTGCGAGAGGATTCTAAAAAATTTTGTCTGAGTATGGTATTCTTTAGTAATAAATAAGCCTTCTTGGTTTGCTATTTGTTAGAGGTGATTGTGTTTTTACATCTCTTCTTCATTGTCTAGACTAATTGTAACACGGATTTGTTAAAAAAAGTCAGGGATGTTTCGTGCGTATAATTGGCTGTGCACTACATATAGGTGAACCAATAATTCATATACAACGAAATTGTTGAAAAAGTGCATTAATGACGGCATGTGAATTTAGTCTTTGTCAATAATGAAGGTCGACTAATATAAATTGCATAGATAACAGTTGGAAGTTAAATACAGGTCAAAGAATCTACCTACCCGTGCATTGTGAGTTAATAGAAGAAATAAAATTTTAATTTGCATTGCATGTAAAGAACTAAATAAATGTCTACCGGTACATTTTTGTGTGAATTTAGTGCTGATAAATTGCTGGTATATTGCATCCATCGAGGAAAAGAAAAATATCTTATCAATGTCCTTGATGAGTGAAAATTCGATGGCGATTCTGAACACTGGTTTCTGTGGCCTCTTTCGTATGATGCACTATTTATTAACAATTTGATGGTAACAATGTGCAGGTTCAGTATGCGGTGCTGGGGCTGCAATCATCCTTGCCATAATAATCTTTCTATTCTACAAACGCCACAAGCGCATCAAAGAAGCACAAGCCCGGCTTGCCAAAGAGCGCGAAGGAATTCTGAATGCCAGTAATGGGGGAAGAGCGGCTAAACTTTTCAGTGGCAAAGAGATAAAGAAAGCCACAAACGACTTCTCCAATGACCGGCTTCTTGGTGTTGGGGGCTATGGTGAAGTTTACAAGGGCTTTCTTCAAGATGGTACTGCTGTGGCTGTCAAATGTGCCAAGCTTGGCAACCCCAAAGGCACTGATCAAGTCCTTAATGAGGTTCGCATATTATGCCAAGTTAACCACCGAAACCTTGTTGGTCTACTTGGTTGCTGCGTGGAACTGGAGCAGCCTATTTTGGTTTATGAGTTCATAGAAAATGGTACCGTTCTTGATCACTTGCAAGGTCAAATTCCCAAGGGCCGTGGTTTGCTTAGTTGGCCTCATCGCCTTGAAATTGCACGTCAGACTGCTGTGGGTCTTGCTTACCTTCACTTCATGGCTGTGCCTCCTATCTACCACAGAGATGTCAAGTCTAGCAACATTCTGCTAGATATCAATCTGAATGCCAAGGTTTCAGATTTTGGGTTGTCTAGGTTGGCCCAGACAGATATGAGTCATATCTCCACTTGTGCTCAGGGGACCCTTGGGTACCTCGATCCTGAGTATTATAGAAACTTCCAATTGACTGAGAAGAGTGATGTTTACAGTTTTGGAGTGGTGCTTCTTGAGCTTTTGACAGCTCAGAAAGCAATAGATTTTAACAGGGCACCAGATGATGTGAACTTGGCAATTTATGTTCATAGAATGATGGAGGAGGAACAGCTGATGGATGTCATTGATCCAGTGTTGAAGAATGTAGCCACCACTATAGAGCTAGAGACTATGAAGGCAGTGGCATTTCTGGCATTGGGCTGCTTGGAGGAAAAGAGACAGAATCGACCTTCAATGAAAGAGGTAGCAGAGGAGATTGAGTATATCATCAGTATTGCCTCAGCAAAGGTAGTGGAGTAGTTTATTTTGATGTTAGTGATGTTGTCGAGTTGTCTGATGTTTTTTGATTTGGAAACTCATGCCTGTGTTTGTTGTTGCTATATACTAAATTTTGAGTTCTAGACTTCAGGCTCTTGTTTTGCAGATGTATCATATCATATCTATGTAAATTTATTATTACCTTTGCCGAATGAAAAGTTCCGATGTAAAACACAATTGCAAAAGCTGTTTTAAATCCTCGTCCTGCTAAGCTGAAGCATAAAATATTCAAGGTTTTGAAATTGGATTGATTTTATAGGTTTCAACACAAGCCATTACCAAATGTCTGAGAAATAATCCAAGTTTATTAGCCTAATAGCTTCAGTTAGCTAGTAATCATTGAATTGAAAAGACAAGCACTTGTACGTTATGTCTTGGGGACATATTCGAAGAACCTCGTCGCCTTCCACCTTTCTCTTTTAGGCAAGAATAATGAGAGTTTGCCTCTCTCTAGTTTCCTTTCTTGAACAGAAATTCAATCAGTAAAAGGAAAGTAAGTTGATAAAATCCTAGTGACAGCGAAGATGGATACAACTATAGTAAAAATTACAAGAGTAATGTTAAGAAATAGGAATATTAGAGAAGAATGGAATGGAATGCAAATTTGCAATTTTATTTGAATGGTAGCTGGATTGAGCTAGCGAGCGAGCACATTCACAAACTTCCATTTTGAACATCAAAATAGAAACAATAATTTATTCTGAGGACTAATACCACTCCCTCAAAAGCTTATGAAAAACAATGTCACAGTCTCTAAGCATAGGTTAAGCCAAGAGTGAATTTAATGAAATATGGTTAATATCTTCTTAGACACCCATCCACCAAAACCAAGCCCATCCTCAGAAGGTGAAGGTGCAGGAACAGGTGGTAAGGTTGGAGGCAGTGCTTGGGGTTGAACTGTAATAACAAGCTTTTGGCCAGCATTGCAGTGACCTCCAACACCACATATGTACCATTTTCTCCCAGGAATTGCCAATACAATACGGTCACTTCCAGTAGTCAATGCTTCACTTGGTGGAGGAACCGTGCAGCTCTGGAATGCAGTTCCATTCACTTTGAACACATTGTGTTCTCCAACAGCATACTTGAATACTACAAATTATGAAATGAATACAGCATTAGTATGAAGCACTTGATTGTATTGTAATATAAAATAATTTGATGAGTTGAACATACCAAGTACGTCCCCAACTCGGAAAGTTTTATCAGCAGCCCAAGAAGAGTAATCAAAGCCTAGTGTCCATCCATGATCATCACCAACTACAATCTCCTTGGCCACAGCAATGGATGGGAGGAAGATGGTGGCAATGAGCACAAGTATGCTGAGTGATGAAAGTGCCATACTTGCCAACTCAACTTCTCTTTTATGTATCAGTATTTTGTAAATAAATCTTAAGAAGTGTGCAGGTTAGAAGTGATATATATAGAATTCTTAAGAAGATAGTTCCAATACTGCGATTCTATGTTGGAGACTGCAGACACAGACGGCTCAGGACGGCATGCCGAAAACAGAATAAACTTCATCTGCAAAGTGTCTTGTGTGTTGAAGGAGAATATAGCAAAAGAGTAAGTAAAAAATGTCGTATTCTGTATACGAAATAACTGATAAAAGGGATTCATCTAATCAATGTTTAAAGATTTTGACAGCACTGTGGTGTAAGGTTCATTTCACTTGTTAGTTTGCTTCTAACATAATCCTCATCATCATCAATAAAAATACATGCAACAATCTCTTTTATCATCCTCCCTTTCATATTTTCCAATATAGCTAATAATTATGTTTTCATTCAAACCCATTTTCTTGATTCAAAAATATTAACTATTTATCATATTAAAAAAGTAACAGAGTACTTTTACTGTGGTAGTATTTTTAATTCAAAAAATTATATTTTTGTTTACGATGGGAACAATTTTGTCAAAAAATAGTTAAAAGACAGTTTTGGAAAATATTATTTCCTAAGAATGTTAATTGTTAGAAAATTAAAAAAAAAATTCTCAATTTTCTATATGTAAAAATATTTCTGATACCAAAAGCTTTATTAGTGGATCCTTCAGTCCAGTGACATTTATATCTTATGTATTCGTAAAGGAATTTTTTTTATCTATTTTTTTTTAATTTTATTTTTTAAATAATGTTTTTAAATTAAAATAATTATTTTATCAAAATTACTTTTTAGGCGATTATTTTCTTTTTCATTTTGTTTTTTTTAATTATTTAAATTAAAAAATTACGTATAAAATAAATAAAAATGATTTACAATAGAATTAACATTAATATAAAAAATATTTATATATATATAATTTTATAATAATAATAATAATGATGATTTTATTATTTTTATTATATAAAAAACATTTTTGGCCCAATTACCCCTATTAAATGTTAATAGAGTCCGATTACAATTTAAACCTACAAAAGCTAGCTTACATAGAATCGTGGTATTGAAGCATGATTCTACCCTCTAGATGAGTTGACGTTAGGTAAAGTTGTAAATAAATAGTACATATTTTTATTTTTCTATAAGTACTAAAATAAATGCCTGGAGATGCATTGATTAATTATACGATTATATACGAGAGGATATACATATACGAAATAGAATATTTTTAATATATTTATAATAAATATTGTGTAAAGCTTGATATAAAACATCAAATAATTTAAATTAATAAAAGAAGTTGTAGATATAATTATGAGGTAAATTTTAAGATAAAATTATCGAATGAAAAAGTTATTAATGGTATAACTTTCAATTCCTTTTGCATGTATATTCAACGATGTGTATTGAAGATTAAATGTGATATGGGAAAGAGAACTACAAAGGGGATGTTTGTACGAAGGAAGGTATTAAATGAAAATTTTTACTGTAAGAGATAAGAAATACATATCTGTAACAAATGAATCTTTTCATTGCTGGAAAGGAAAAATATAAACATTAACTATTAAATTATATTTAAATGGTAAAAAAAAACTTAATATATACAACTTTTTAAATGGTTATGTTATGCCATCGCTAATTAACTTTAATTTAATTATTTACAAATTATTGCGTAGTCTAGAAGCGTGCAAACAAAAGGTTATTTTTTAAATATTACATGCTTATACAATATTATGATAAATCTATACAGAGAGGCTGTAGAACAGTGAAACGGATTTAAAAAATTGATCACTTTTCAACACTAATTAACGTTTAGGTTCGACGAATTTCTCATTTTTTATTGTCATAGAAATTAATGGGTATATAGTATTTTGGTTTTCGTCATTTGTTGCTAATTTTCATAATAGGATGAGTATATACATAGTTGTATTGTTTCCGACTTAATACTTGTTTTATTTTTATCTCAAATTCGTTCTATCTCTTCCTCTTACTTATTTTATCTTTGTTTAGTTACTTACCTTAATACTTATCTCGTCTTCATTCTTGTCCATGTTTAATTTATTAAAGTATTTATTATTTATTAAAAATGAATTTGAGATCATGAAACCCGTCTTATCCCTCGCCATTTTCATCCCTATTACATAATATATATATATATATATATATATATATATATATATATATATATATATATATATAAATATAATTAAATAACAATTTTTGATGACATCAAAAAATAATAATTAGAGTAAATGATGCAACAAGCATGCTAACTTGTAAAACGGTGAAAGAAAAAAAGACATGTTAAGGTAAACAGGATTGACAAGAGAAATCAAACAGAAAGCAATGAAATATTGAGAGAAACTCGAACAAGACATACACAAGATGTCTGTGATCAAAGCGAAGAAAGACATGAAAAAAATATTTGAAATAGATACCAAGATCAGCTCGAGAAAGAGATTATATACAATAACTGTTATAAAATTTCAAACATGCTAACAAACGCCCTGAAAAAAATACGACATCAATATTGATTGTAGCAATTTGAATCACCATTCTCATTAATTTTCTTTAACAATTTTCGTGTTTCATCCTTGATAATTTAGTTTCTTGAAATTTATATCTCAGAAAAATCTTCAACTTCATTCTCCACGTTGTTTTGACTTTTCAATTCTTCCATCAATCTAATCGAAAAATATCAAATTTACATCCAAATTATGGAGAAACAACAATGTAAATAATAGTTGCCCATAATATTTTTTGGTTATTTGGTAACACTCGTATATTATTATCAAATTAGGAGGGGTTTGATGTTACAATTCCATAATTTCATTTAACAGTTTCCTCCAATCCAAGATTAATCATGAGATATTATGACGTTCCACAGACTTTTTCTTCTGGTACAAACTTCTAATTCTAGTGAGAAGGATACCTATCACTTATAACAAAAGTAAGAAGTAATTGTTCCTTTGAAAACATGCATGTCAAAAAAAGCACATCAGTCATGGAAAATAATATATATACAGGGATTGAATTGTACCATTCCAACCTACTTTCACATTATATACATTTTATATATATATATATATATATATATATATATATATATATATATATATATATATATATATATATATATATATATATATATATATATATATATATATATA
>Ga0214543_1003399_pt1 | contig 30899 bp, 16 predicted proteins | sample CNSS2metaG_FD_160094 | JGI IMG/M metagenome (GOLD analysis project Ga0214543, IMG submission 160094) | Root nodule microbial communities from cowpea collected in UCLA plant growth center, Los Angeles, California, USA - CNSS2 | ecosystem: Host-associated > Plants > Roots > Nodule | place: USA... | reverse complement strand
TTTATTTGATTAAATATGCCTTTAATAATAATTTATATGTAAATATAAACAAATTTTAAAAATAAAAGAATTAAAAACAAATTAAAAAAGTTTTAAAAAAATTTAAAAAAAAAAAGAAAAAAAAGTGAACGAAACAGTTCGACCAGACCTGTCCTATACGGACTAAATTGTAATTATTGATCGGTTTCTGTTTGATAAACTAGCTCGACTCGACCATTTTTTACAGGTCACAGACGGTTGAATAGACCGACCCATTTTGTCACGTCTGAAGAAAAAAAAAACAATTGCACGGTTTTCCAATCAATGTATTACTTGGTCACTAGGGAACATGGCACGTGAATGTGTGTTGAATCAGCATAAAGCAAGGGTTTTGTGTAGAACCCACTACAATTGTGTCCTTTTCCCCTTGCCTCTCTTGTGTTCGTCAGCATGTTAAGTTCTGGATTTAATTTGCACACAACTCAGCACACACAAGGAAAACTTGGTTTGTTTACGTAAAATCACTTCGGTCATTTTTGTCACGATGTTTGAAACTTGGGACTTGTGAAGTGAATTTCAGTAGGATCAAAGTTCTGAAGATGTTCAATATAAAACTAATTTGCAATATATAAATTGAGTAATTCTTATCTTATAATCTAATTTTATGGTATCAAATTAGATTTAAACTCGATTTTAATATAATATCACAATATTATTCCTAATTTATTTAGGAACTAAGCATTGGTATATGTAGAAACATTTTCTATTTTTTTTCTCGTTATTTCCTTTGTTTTGTCAGATTAACTGTCATGTCACGTTCAAATTAAGAATATCGATGGATACAATAAAAATTTGGTTAATATAACTTTCTCATATTTAAGAATTACGCTTAATTTGAACTCAAAGAATATCGGTTAAAATCTTTTTTTTTTTTCTAAAATTATCGTTACTATTGGAAGATTCACTTAAATATTATTTTGTTTGAAATTGATTGAATTATTATTCTTAGTACCTTGATGGCATGTTTGTTTATTCCCAATATTTTTTGGGAGATTTTGTATATAATTAAGTAAATACTTACCAAGATGAATATAGTTATTGATAGATTTTTTTTATTAATATTTTTGGTGTAAATGAATCTTAAATTTTCATGGAAATACATAATTGAAAATTTTATTTGAAGATAAATTTAGATATTTAATAATATATATATAATTAGTTAAGATGTGTACTCATAAACAGTGAATACGAACCATCATAATTGTATGTAAATAGTAACATTGCAATTATTCTTAAAAAATATTACGGGAAACTATTAAATAATCAATTAATTAATATTAATTTGTTGCTTAATCATTGGCACCGCAATCTGATAAAAACATTACCTAAAAGACAAAAATCAAACAAACGTAATCTTTTTTCTTTTTTTTTTTATATATATAAAATCAATAATTAAATAAAAATTTAAACTTTTCAAGCTCATCGTCCCGTGTAACCAGCAACAACAGTGTTGTATTATATCTCATTTGATCCCCAAATGAACAAACTTTAAGGAGAAGAAGCGAAAGAAGGTGCTGCTTTTCGAAACCCAGATTTCAGTTTCAGATATTAACGTTTTCTCCATGAGAAATTAAGGTTTTCCCTTTTCATATATATCAAAATTTGCCCCCTTCATATCGAAGGGAAATAATATGACGAGTTTTCCTCTTCATTTAGCCTTGAAAATTGAAAATCCTGTTTTTTTTTGTTATTGCGTTTTCTTCCTCGCTGGACAAATGTTAGTTGAAGAAAAGGTTTGCCCATGAAATTTGTTTTGGAATCTCATGTTTTGTTTTATAGGAGGTTCTCATGGTTGAGATTGTGCTGATTGAATAGCCAAGGTGTGAATTCGGGATTGTTAATGTGCAATTGTGGAACTTGCAAAGGTTATTTGGAAGAACCTCAACATAAGGATTGGTGCTGTTGATTTTAGGAGTCCCTGAAATGTATAGGCCTGTGGCTACTGCAGATTCAGCCACATCCCGGGGTGGATTGCCAAATGATAGTGGGGACTCTGTTGTGACTTTGGATCAAGTTCCAAGGTGGATTGATGCTGAACATTCCTTAGAGCATAACAACGGAGACTCAGCATTTTCTAGTTCATACTTTCCTGATCCCTTGACGTTCAAGTCCGGGACAGAGAGCGGTGGCAGTGGTTCTGAGTCAAGGTTTCCTGTTAACCATGAAGTTAATTCCAAGATATACTTGTGGAGGGGTAACCCCTGGAACCTTGAGGTGGATGCTGTGGTAAATTCAACAAATGAGGTGAGTGAGTGCATGTGTGTTTAGTAGTGACATAGTTTGGTTTTTCTTTACATATTTATGTAGTTTGGTTTAGCTTTTCTTGGTTTGGTAATTGAGAGTTAGTTAATGTTAAGATATTTTCTTTGTTTTTACTGTAATTCAAGTTGTGCAAACAAAGCAAGAAAATAGGATCACCTGTTGAAGGAGTTTGCGATCATTACTTGTTTGTGTCTACACTAGAAAACAATTGACATTGAACTTTTTGGATAAACTGTAAATTTCTACTGCTGTTCTTAAGTTAAGTTAAAGATTGTTTTAATTTCTGATCGGTTTTCCTTTCTTCATTCTTTTATGATATTATGATCTGTAAGGACTCCTAGGTAACAGTTTGGACTGATAAGGACGCCAGAGTGGTTGTTTTATCATATAAAGCGATTGCTTTATTCATGTGCATGTTCTCTCCAATTGAGAAAGTGTTATTGTTCTTCATGCTCAATTTATTTATTTGCATGCATCTCCTATTGGACACTGGCATTGATGATATTAGAATATCTATAAAATATCTCAGTGTCATTGTTTTATTTGAAGTATTTTGATTACTTTAAATGTTTTCTTACAATTTGTTTCCACCTTCCATAATATTTTGTTTGCTTAATTAATTATAACTAGTAGCCTAATATTATAATAAACAAGAGCTAATAGTTTGTCTAATGTATGACTTCATGTCCATCATGGGGGTGCCTTCTGCCCCTTTTTGGTCACTATTACCTCCCATCTTCAGACGTTGTTCTCTCTTGTCAGATGAGGCCTCCTTGTCAATGATTAGCATTTGCCACCTTCCTGAGCTTTAAATGTTCATTAACAAGTTGGAAGCTGAATAAGCTTTAGTTTGAGAATATGTAGAAAATATCTGATAGTACCTTTATGGTATTTTTGAGTATGTTCTCGTAGTCTAAATGGATTTTCCATATTTCAGGATTTGTTCCTTTATTTAACTAGAATTAGGATTTAGGAGCTCAATGATATTATCATAGATACTAAATAGACTATTCTGTCTTTTTTATTATCTCCTTTCCTCTTTCCCTATTAATTTCAACATACAAGAAACCCATCTTTAGAGAAATTGCATAAATATTTCTTTTTGAGTCATTGAATTCTTAGAGGCACTTGCTTTCTGATGCTTGAGTGTAATTAAATTTTCAGCTAAAAGTGACTTATTCCTGATAAGTAATAAAATCACACAATATTGAACCTTAAGAAAGAATCTCTGGGTAAATTTATTGAAATGATGTCATTAACGCAGGATCTATATTTTAAATAAACTTGACAAAGACCAATTTTTACCTGCCTGTTGCTCAATGCTCACTTTTTTCTGTCCTGTGTCTGTCATGACATTGGAAATTGAGTCACATATAAGTTCTATCAATTCTCAACAATTATGTTGCACCTTAGACTATTATGATTATGTATGTAATGATACTATACTATGTAGCAAGTCGGTACTGGACCTCCAGTAAATAATATAATTGAGCTAATAGCATTATATTTCTTAGCTTGCTTGCATTTATTGTCTACAGGTCTTGGATGAATCACACAGCAGCCCTGGATTGCATGCAGCAGCTGGACCTGGCCTTGCAGAAGAATGTGCAACTTTGGTATAGTTCTTATAAGTTATAAATTGTAATGTAATAATTTTATTATGCGCTCAATTTTATTTGAGCTCGTAAATTTAGTGATTATTATATTTTCTTTGGAATTTTTTATTTGTTGGGTGTGATAATATTTTGGTTGGGAGATTGAGCTCAAGATGGCAGCATTGTGTCATCATTATGTTTCAACAATCCATAAAATGACATGCCAGGAAGCAGCTTTCTTGAAATGGTTATGATAATTTAATTGATATCACATATCTCAATTGTTGACAGGGTGGATGTCGAACAGGGATGGCGAAAGTAACCAATGCCTATGACCTTCCTGCAAGGTTTGTATATAGACTCCCTTTTTTTCCTTTTCAAAGTCGGAAATTGCTATTACACTATAATTTTTTTTTGTCTCCACGCTATTACAGTATAATTTTTTTTGTCTCCTCTCTTGGAGAAAGGAAACTGAGAATGTCTTTAAGTCAGTGCTGTTGCATTCTCATGCTACCTTTGATCGCTTTTGAATTTTGATTGTATATTATGAATGGCATATGTGATCCAATGCACGTGTATAAGTGTACAGTGGCATGGATTTGGATTTGTAAATTATAGCATATGCGATTGTGAGTGCATGCATGTGGACACTGCAATGTGGACATTGGCAGAAACTTGTTTTCTCTTTTCGTATGTTTTGGTGTGAGATGAGATCATTAAGTCATTTGTCATGCTACACAAATTATGTTAATGGGTTCTGAAACCTTGTTTCTGATCTGTATTCGTTTGCATATATAATTCTCTCAGCTTGAAGTTAGATTCATTGCATAGGGTTTCTCCCTCTATGGCTTCTTCCGCTGCCACTTCAGGTGTGTCATCTTCAAGCACCTCTCTGTCTGAACCCTCTGTTTATACCAACTACGTCAATGTGCATTTATACATTGACAAGTTGGATGGCACAAATTATGTGACATGGGCATCCGATATCAAACTTTGGCTCAAGAGTCAAGGATATGAAGATCATCTCACCCAGAGTGTAACTACAGTTGCTGCAGATGAAGCTTCCCGCTGGACAAAAATTGATGCCCAATTATGCATCGTCATTAAGTCCACCATTACCTCTTCGCTGAAACAAATGTTTCGTTCATACGAAACATGTTCAGACGTTTGGGCACAAGCCAAGTTATTATACACCAATGACACTCAACGTCTTTATGGTGTTTGTCAGGATCTTCTCACGATTGTTGCTCCGCGGAGTCCTGGTCTCATGGCTGAATATTTGGGCAAAATTCATGCCCTTCTCCATGAGTTTAATGAGTTATTGCCTCCGGCCTCTACTCCAGCCAAAGAACTTGAGCAACGGTCAAAGTTCTTTATGTTGTTGGCATTACATGGTCTTTCCGATGAATATTCCCATGTTCGCGACCAGATTTTGGGGTCTTCTGTTGTGCCCAACTTTACTACTACTAGTTCTGCCCTTTTACGTGTGCCAAGAAAACAAGTTATTGATACATCTACTTGTGCTGATGATTCCTCAGTCTTGGCCTCTCAACGAGATGATCGCAATCGTTTTCGCAAGCCAGGAAAGGGACAACCCAAGTGTGACCATTGTGGCAAGTTAGGCCACAAGATTAACAAGTGTTATGCTCTTTATGGACGTCCTCCTCGGTCTACTGTAGTGGTTCACTCTGATCCTCCTCCCCGATCAGCGACTGCGGATCCTGCTTCATCTGATACCGCAGGGCACCCTGCCATTTTCAATGACTTTCTCAAATAGTATGAGGAACGTTAGAGTTCTAGTTCCACTATATCTGCCTTTGTTGCACGCACAGGTACATCATTTGTTGGCCGGACTCACTTTGATTCTCTTGGTCCTTGGGTTCTTGACTCAGGGGCCATAGATCATATTACTGGTAACAAATTTTTGTTTTCTTCTTTGTCTTGTCCGGATCATTTACCCTCAGTTACAATGGCTGATGGGTCTAGAGTCTCATCTCATGGTGTTGGTACTGTTAATATTTTTTCAGCCATATCCATTGATCATGTTCTTTATGTCCCTAGGTCTCCATTCAATTTATTATCCGTCAGTCGTCTAACTCGTTCTCTTGATTGTATTATTTCCTTTACCAAAGATTCTATTTGTTTACAGGACCGGAGTTCGAGACACATGATTGGCACCGAATGTGAGTCTCATGGTCTGTATCATCTTCGTCCTCCTTCACATGTTGGCGCAGCTATGGAATCAACATCCCTTCTTCATGCACAATTTGGTCATCCCAGCCTTGCCAAACTGCAACAACTTGTCCCCAGCTTGTCCAAGTTATCTAGTTTGTCGTGTGAGTCTTGTTAATTAGGAAAGCATAGTCGTAGTTCTTTTCCTTGTAATGTCTCACAACGGGCTTTGTCCCCTTTTGCATTAGTTCATTCGGACATTTGGGGACCTAGTCGTGTTAAATCTACTTTAGGTTTTCAGTATTTTGTTACTTTTATTGATGATTATTCAAGATGTACTTGGTTATATTTAATGAAAAATCGTTTTGAGTTGTTCTCTATTTTTCAATCATTCTTTCATGAAATTAAAATTCAGTTTGAGAGATCTATTTGAAATTTGCGAAGTGATAATGGTCGTGAATATCTCTCTCAATCCTTCAAACATTTTATGGCTTCTCAGGGCATTCTTCATCAAACATCATGTGCTTATACACCCCAACAAAATGGAGTGGCTGAGCGCAAGAATAGGCACTTTATTGAAACAACTCACACTCTTTTAATTCATGGTGCAATTCCTTCACATTTTTGGGGTGATGCATTAATCGCATGCCTTCTTCAGTCTTGCATAACCAAGTTCCTCATTCTATTTTATTTCCTCACGACCCTCTTCACCCTTTACCTCTTAAAGTCTTTGGGTCCACATGTTTTGTTCACGATTTTAGTCCTAGCCTGGATAAGTTGTCTCCGAGAGCACACAAATGTGTCTTCTTAGGATCCCACGCTCACAAAAAGGGTATAAGTGTTTCTCTCCTTCCCTCAACCGTCATTTTATCTCTGCTGATGTCACCTTTGACTAGTCTTCTTTTTACTTCACACACTTCTCTTCTCGTTGTGAGCCACCATCTACTACTATAGATATCCCTATTGTGTGTGATCCTCCTAGTGTGCCCACTTCCAGTGCCACCTCGGATTCTCCTCAGCCACCTCCGAGTGTACCTATTGCGGATAGACCACCTCTTCAGGTTTATAGCAGAAGACACTGTTGCCAACCACCACCACATGACTCACATCAAGTGCCGAGTTATTTGTTTCCTACGGTTCCAAGAATTGAGTCTGATCTTCCCATTGCCCTTCGTAAAGGTATGCGTTCTACCCGTAATCATTCCCCCCATTATGCTACTTTGAGTTATCATAGAATCTCTCCATCTTTCTATACATGCCTTTCGTCTATTTCCTCTTTGTCAATTCCAAAATCTTTAGGTGATGCATTAGTCCACCCTGGTTGGCGTTAGGCCATACTTGATGAATTGAGTGCTCTCAGGCATAGTGGAACGTGGGATCTTGTCCAATTACCATCTTGGAAATCTGTTGTTGGTTGCAGGTTGGTCTATGCTATCAAAGTTGGCCCTAATGGTACTGTTGACCATCTCAAAGCTCGCCTTGTTGCCAAAGGTTACACACAAATCTTTGGTTTGGATTATGGTGATACCTTTTTTCCAGTGGCCAAGATGGCATCTGTTCGCTTATTCTTTGCCATGGCTGCTCTTTGACAATGGCCTCTTCACCAACTTGATGTCAAAAATGCATTCCTAAATGGCGATTTGAATGAAGAAATTTATAAGGATCAACCTCCGAGTTTTGTTGTTCAGGGGGAGTCTTCTGGATTGGTTTGTCGTCTTCACAAATCTTTATATGGCCTAAAGCAGTCTCCTCGGGCCTGGTTTGGAAAATTCAGTAGTTTTGTTCAACAATTTGGTATGTCTCGCAGTGAAGTGGATCATTTAGTTTTTTATCGTCACTCCAGTCCTGGATGTATCTACTTAATAGTATATGTTGATGACATTGTTCTCACTAGAAGCGACAACCTTGGCATCTCCCTCTTAAAGCAACATCTTTGTCGTCATTTTCAGACCAAAGATTTTGGAAAACTCAGGTATTTCTTGGGTATTGAAGTAGCACAATGCAATAGTGTTATTGTCATATCTCAGAGGAAATATGTATTGGATATTTTGGAGGAAACTGGGTTAATGAATTCTAAAGCTGTAGAAACACCCATGGATCCTAATATTAAATTTCTACCTAAACAGGGGGAGCCTTTCTTAGATCCTGAACAATATAGACGATTAGTTGGAAAGTTGAATTATCTTACTGTTACTCGTCCTGATATTTCTTTTGCTGTACGCGTGGTGAGTCAATTCCTTAATTCCCCATGTGAAGAACATTGGAATGCAATCATTCGCATATTAAAGTATATCAAAAGCTCTCCTGGAAAAGGTTTACTATATGATTCCAAATCTAATACAAAAGTTGTATGCTATTCAGATGTTGACTGGGCAGGATCACCTTTCGACAGAAGATCTACTTCCGCATATTGTGTCTCGATTGGTGGTAATTTGATCTCTTGGAAGAGCAAGCAACAAAGTGTTGTGGCAAGATCTAGTGTAGAAGCGGAATATAGAGCTATGGCTTTAGCCACTTGTGAACTTGTTTGGCTTAAGCAATTGCTTTAAGAATTGCAATTTGGAGATGTCACTCAAATGACACTCATATGTGACAATCAGGCTGCTCTTTACATTAGCTCTAATCCTGTCTTTCATGAGAGGACCAAACACATTGAAATTGACTGTCACTTCATTCGAGAAAAAATCCTATCCGGGGACATCAAGACCGAGTTTGTCAACTCAAGTGATCAATTAGCAGATATTTTCACTAAGTCTCTTCGAGGACCTAGAATTGATTATCTTTGTAGCAAGCTTGGTACATACGATTTGTATGCACTAGCTTGAGGGGGAGTGTTAGATGATATAATGTTTTGTTTAGTAGTTGGGCTGAGCCCATTATGTATTTTTGGGTTTGGCCCATTATCATTATAAATAAACTATCCTTTGTGTAGGGTTTACACAAGGGAGATTAATCCCAAAACCCTTTTTCATCTTATTTTACAACACCAATTAATTCTCTCAGCTTGAAGTTAGATTCATTGCATATGAAATTTACACCAATTAATTCTCTCAGCATGAAGTTAGATTCATTGTATATGAAATTTACACCAATTAATTTCTTGCAGGAAAGTTATCCATACTGTGGGGCCTAAGTATGCTTCGAAGTACCAAACTGCTGCAGAAAACGCTTTAAGCCATTGCTATCGTTCTTGCCTAGAACTTTTAGTTGAACATGGGCTTAAAAGGTTTTTGTTTCCTTGAAACATTTTGTTTTCCATATAGCTTCAAAGATCTGAGACTTACTTTTTTGTTTGGCACTTATCAATCAGTATTGCTATGGGATGTATTTATACTGAGGCAAAGAATTATCCCCGTGAGCCAGCAGCGCATGTAGCTATAAGTGAGTTTTTTGCACATTTTACATTTCATATGTTCATTATTGTGATATTTATCCTGACCAAATAAATTAAACAGGTTGAGGCTGATAATGTTGTATGAATTAAACTGACCTTCTTTTGGAGATAAATTACTTTATTGCTGTTCCATCCATACAGAGAATATCAGTCTTTAATGTGAAAAATGAAAAAAGTAACAAGCTAATTTTATCTTAAGAAGAAAAGTAAATCAATCATTGATTGAAAGGGAGAGGAAGAAGATATAATGACAAAACATGCTCGGGTGCATATCAGTTTACTTCTTTAGTGTTCCATCTTACTAACTAGTATTAGATTATTGATTAAGGGGATGACAAGGTTCAAATTACGAAGAAGGCAGATGCTTGTATAGTTGCATCCTTTTGTGCAAAATTCTACCATTTTATGTAGTTCCAAAACCCTCATTTCATTGTATAGACATAACGAATGACTGGTTTTAACTGTTTGTGATGTCTGATTATTGTTACTATTGGTTTCTATACTTTGCATTCTTCTATATCTTTGCTAAGGTGTTTGTATTCAGGAACTGTGCGGCGATTTCTTGAGAAGCACAAAGACAATATAACAGCTGTCATCTTTTGCACTACCAGCACAATTGACACTGAGATATATAAAAGGTAATTTTTATTTTCTGTTATTGACGTATCCGGTGCTTTATATGAAATAAACTTGTCGAAAGTATATTTGTTTAATTTTCTTTTCTTTTCAAGTTTGTTACGTATTCACTGTTACCTTTCATATAATATCCATGTAGGTTGCTTCCGCTCTACTTTCCCCGGGATAAACAAGAGGAGTTGATGGCTTTGGCAAAGCTTCCTGCAGATGTTGGGGATGAGAATGGTGAGACTGTCATAGATGAGCGCAAAATCAGAATAAAACCTTTGCCTAAAAAGATTGCTTCAAAACCTGCTAGAGCTCCTGTTGATCTTCCTGTTAGTGATGTCGGTTCACTTCGCAGGTTAGTAAATTTTTTAACTTAGTGCGAGATTCTTGAAATATTTACCATTCTAAGCTCAGATTAATAGATCTCACCGAATCTAATAAAACATTCTATACTAAGACCCTATATTAGTCTGTATCACATATAAATTCACTTTATTTAGTCTATCTATCTATTATAAATGATGGGACACCATTATATGATTTTACTTGCCATTTGGAATGTGGGATGAATTTTTCTCTCTCTTCAAATGGTAATTGACGAATAAAACTAACATTTTGATTGTTGTCATCCAGTCATTCTATCGATTGTCAGATTTGTTCTTAATTATCATCTCTAATGGTAATAATTTGGAATTGTTGAAATTGCTTGGTCTTAGGTATTGTGGGGGAGGGGAAAGATACTTTGTATAATATTCTATAATGTATTATATTGTGTTGATTGTGTTGATATTCTATGAAACCTAAAGCACTAACGCATGTTCATTATCCAAAGAGAAAACAAATGAGATAACAAAATATGGAAACCGATATATATGTTTTAACAAACATTTTTGTTTCGTAGATGTAAAGTAGGTAGGGGGAGTGGATTGTATGAAAATGCTAAATGTCAAGAACTTTATTAAGAATGAAAGCAGATGGCAGTTTAAAATATGATTTTGGTCAGTAATCTAACTTTTTTGTTGCAATTTTGCGATGCTACTGTGCTTCATATTGCAACAGACAACATTTTCTTCTTTAAATGCCCCTTCAGCAGCAATGAAAAAAATGGTCAAAACCTACTTTTCCATTTCCTCAAATGTTTTTGCCGTGCAGGTCAAACAAGCACTTAAAAATTACTGTTCTTGTGGCTTTATGTTTGTTTTCCACAGTATTAATTGCCATAAGCTATATTTTCTTGGAGCTTTTTCATTGTATTTGTCTAAATAGGTGTCATCCATTTTTATAACTTGTATAATTTTCCTGATTAATTTGGTGTTTACAGGACTACATCTTATTTAGATACATTTCTGGATCCCGCCTTCATGTCTTTGATTAAGGACCCTGATGAAAGACGTTTGGAGCAGTGGGAAAAAACTGTTCAAGCACAAAGAGGCTGGAATTTTGCTAACTTGCTTGGATTTGGTGAAATAGGTGGATCTCCATTGTCTGCCGCTGAAGAATATTCTCTGCACTCTAGATATCTTTCGAAAGCAAAATCCTTAAATTTGTCTGAAATTGCAGAGATGAAAATTGTGTAAGTAATATCTATTTCATTGTTTTGTCATGCATACTTTCAGTTCCTAAATTAGTCAGGGATATTTATATGTTTCATTGTTTTTATTTATAAAATTGAGGAGAAATATGTGGCTAACAAGTCTGCACGTATACATGGTTATTAAAATCTGTCAACACTTAAAAACATACGAGTTTACGTGCTTATATATATTCCCCTAACCTGTTTAACTCGCAATAAAACTTGGTTTTGTGTAGGCTTGAGGCAGACTCCTTGAGAAAAATTGGTAGACTTGGCCCAACTCTGAATTCCTTAATGAGTGGATGAGTTTCATTGAGTGAATTTTCTTGTCCACAAGCAGGGGCATTTTGAGTCCTTTTCTTCAAAACAAGGAATCAGGGCTTCTCTTCTATTCTGGAAACCAAACTTGCGTTATAGTCCCAATTTTTATCCTTTGACGAATATTATAAATATGCGATCCTAAGAAAGGGAAATTTAACACTCTAAAATATTCATTCTAATTCCTTTATATTATCTTCATCTGGCTACCAAAGCCAGGTTCTGATCATGGGACCTATGGGTTATGGGCCCATCATCACTCAAACAATTGTAGAATCAACCCTAGCTAGCTTTTATGGGTGGTGAATCAAACACTTAAAATACTCCATTGAGGACCCCATATTACCCGATGTGGGTCTTGGGCACCTCATTACACCCAAGTTCCTATTAGAATCATCTCCTAATTTAGAGCTAATTAGCATTAACTATAAATGAGGAGCTTGTTAGAGATCTCATGTCAACTACAGACTTTAACCAAATTATAGTATAAAAGAGGATGCAAACTTCACATCTAAGATTAAGTTAGGCCTAAATCCCATCCATAAAAGAACTAATAGCTAATTCCTAGTACCATTCATTTTACGCTTGCTTAACTGTAGCAAGATTGATGAATTCAATTGATTGTTAGCAAAATTTCTAGGTTGAGAAATTTATGTCATTTGAACAAGTGATGAACTGAACAATGGGTGCTAAATTCTTCAGTCCTTTTGGTTATGACTTTTTCAGCTTAACTTGAAAATATATTTTCTCGTGATGTAATACTAAGACACTTGTGCAATATTAATGATACAAATTTTATTTTGTTAGAGAGAAAAGAAAAATGTTTTCGGATTATATTTATTAGAAATCTCTCACACCAAATAATAGTATATAGCAAATACAAACCTTATTTTACAAATCGATTTTACGAGGTTGAGTTAGGTTTATATTATACTTAATAATATCTAATTCTTGTAAGAATTCAACCATAGATACAATAAATAACAAAGTTTTAGGCCCTTTGAAGTTTTCTGGTATTCTGGCATCTCTTAACTATCCAAAAGGAAGATTTCATGCATGTGTTCAGATTGATATTTACTTTTAATTTCGGAGATACTTATGTTTTTCAGTTATCGTGGAGGGGTAGACAGTGAAGGCCGTCCTGTCATGGTTGTTGTCGGGGCCCACTTTTTGCTTAGATGTCTTGATCTGGAGCGATTTGTGCTTTATGTAGTGAAGGTGATTGAGCTATATCCTTCAGCTTGACATTGTACTGCTGACAAGCATAAGCTCAGCTATTATAAATTTATCTTCAATGTTGGGAAGTTTAATTTTCTTAATTTATCTTCATTTATGAATAATTTTTAATCCTTATTCTTTTGGTTTATGCTGTTTACTTTTTGAGTATACTAAAAGTTGTGTGTTAAATTTCAGGAGTTTGAGCCTATAATGCACAAACCATATACTATTGTATATTTTCACTCTGCTGCATCTCTGCAAGTGTAAGTGTTAAATGATGGAATTCTGGGATTCTCATATTGGTCTATTTCTTGTGTTATAGATATGAAATATGCTAGGGTTGTCTGTGAAAATATTTGGATGAGCTTACTGTATACCTTAATTGTTGAGCTAGTTATATAATTTGTGAATTAGTTGATTATGCAAATAAAAAATTCTTTCATACCTAAAACTCTTTAATTTCACTTTCAAATAGAAAAAGGGATCCGGAAATTCAACTGTCAATGTCGCAAAATATCGCTAACATTTTTGTTTGAGCTTGTATGGTATTTGTCAAAACCGTGGTTGCCCTCGATACATTTCAGGAAGTTTTATATTAGCCTTGCTGTAATTTTATTTTATATCACTACAACATGTCTTGCTATTAATACTAGGATTGTATATGGAGAAACGATCTCATAATCAGAGGGATTTCTCCCCTAGAATAAGTTTTCCCTATTTCGTAGAATTGTCAGCAGGTTCTTGTATATATAAATCTGATGTATCTCGTAAAATGATATATCACAGCTTATTCCTAAACTTGAGAGTACTTAATTGGCAAAACAGCTAACATTGTATATGTCAAAAGTTGATTTTAAGCTTAACTCAATCCCACAAAACCGGCTTATAAGGTGAGGTTTGCACCTCACTTATATATTTTGAAATTGCCTTATCTCTAGTCGATCGATGTGGGACTTCCAACACATTCCCTCACGCCGAGGTATATTCATCTTGTGCGTGGGACTAAAAATGGGTGGTCCGACATAGCGGGTGGAACAGAATGTCCAAGAAAGTTTACTAGGATAAGCTTTAATTTGGTTCTGATACCATGTTAGAAATGAGTTTTAAGTCTAACTCAACCCCACAAAACCGACTTGTAAGGTGAGGTTTGCACCCTATTTATATATTATGAAATTATTTTATCTCTGATCGATGTGAAACTTCTAACAGTATAAATAGCACTTTTTATTGATGCTAGAAACATTAGGTTGACCTTTTTCCGTTTTTGCCATGGTTTCTTGATGTTACTTTATGTAGTCATGTTTCTTTGTTGTGGTTGGTTCTGCTATATTGTTATGCCCGTTTGACATTACTAAATATGGCTACATACTTCATTTAAATGTGGCAATCTTTTGATGTGTTGTACTGTGGCTTAATCTATGCTCCTTTGTCATGGGTGGATTTTTCTGATAAGTTTGAATTCATTATTATCGTGGTAGCAGATTTGCATGCATGAGTGGTAGATTTTCTGTGAAACAAAAACTTAAGAGGGGCAAGGTGAAAGTAATTGGGAGTTGTTCTATAGCTAATACAACTTGCCACTAAAGTGAACCATACTTGAATATAGAATACATAGGAACACAATTGTGCTTTGATAGTTGGTTAACAATTATGAAACTGTGTTTATTAATAAAGCTTATCATCAGTTACTCAAGATTTGTATGCAATACCTTTTGTCACATAAATAGGCAACCGGACCTAGGTTGGATGAGAAGATTACAACAAATACTTGGGCGCAAGCACCAGCACAACCTGCATGTACGCATGCAACACATCTTTTTCCTTAAATGTATTTCTGTTATGCCTTTGTAATTCTTGTTCTGATCTCTCAATCTGATATGTACAGGCAATATATATCCTTCACCCAACTGTTGGACTAAAATTGACTATTTTCGCACTTCAGTTGCTTGTCGACGGTTTGGTATGAGTCAGATTTATTAACATACGTAAACATTTTTAAGAACATCATTTGCATGTTATTAACATTGATGATTAACTTTTAGGTATGGAAGAAAGTGGTGTATGTTGATAGATTACTACAGCTCTTCAGATATGTACCCCGTGAACAGTTGACCATCCCAGATTTCGTTTTTCAGTTGAGTCTTTATGTTTTCCAGTTTGCATTCCTTTTCATAATGCCATTCCGTGAACTAGGAGTACTAGTAGCACACTTCAACTGAAAATTTTGGAAATTACAAAATCACAAGTGGGAAATGGTGAATGAGATCTGCATGATTTTGTTATCTGTAGTTATATTAAAACTGTCCAAATGTTGGATACACATCAGCATTCACTTCTTTTTAATACCGTAGGAGATCTCTCACATTGATTAGACATAAAGTTAAATTATAATATATAAGTAAATACAAACTTTATCTTACTAAGTTGTTTTTATAAGATTGAATTAGATTTAAATTTCACTTTCTTAAAAAAAAAAATACACTAAGCAGTTATCCACTTACCTTGTGAAAGCAAAGGCAAATTGGTTTAGTTTTCAAGTGTGTGTAAAGAGTATGTTAAAAGTCTTGTTGCTAGCGTTTTTCTTTTCATAAAATGTTGTACTTCATTTCCGAAAGCATTTTGGCTTCAGAAAGGTGTAGCATATTTTGTTTGTTGTTTTCTATTTCCTGGTAAATGTTGCTTAGATTATAGGTTCTAATTCATTCTTTACTCATATTTTCATAGGCATGACTTGGAAGTGAATGGAGGAAAAGGTCTCATTGTGGATCCTAGAACAAAATATGTCTATCACCGACCATGATCATGCCATCTTCAGTTGATACAAGAGCTTCACTGAATGTAGTTTCTTCATTATTTTTGCCATGCCATTATTCTCTTTGGCAAGTGGAAGAGGGTCTAAGTGTATTGAAGAATTTGTTACTTTTTTGAACTACTGGAATGTTTTTCTGTAAGTAAAGTAATAGCATTTTCTTTATTTGTAATGAATGCCTAAGCGAGTTGTGAATATAATTTAAAGGTGATTTTGATCTCTGTTGAAGCTGGCTTGTTGTGCTTTACTCTTTACGTTTATGGTTGCACATTGGCATAATTTTTAATTAAACTGAGTTATGAATTACATTTGTGTTTAATTTAAACCACTTTTTTCTGAAAATAAAACAAAACATACCACAAACACTCCTATTTATTTTCATCTTTACATTGGAAGAAAACATCACTTCAATATTTTCTTCTGCTATAAGAAAATATTTAAACAATGACTAATTTTAGTGATAAAAAATAATTGTTCATATCGTGATTAGTTTGGATATCAAAACATTTGGTCACCAAAACCTTTAGTAGTCAAAATCTTGATAGGTAATGTTAGAAACCAATTCCTAAATACAAGACTTTAATTAACTCCTAAATACAAGACAATTAGTTTGAGCCAAAGGTCAAGCCAAGTCAACACATGTTAAAGGTCAAATCAAGCCATCCCAGTCTGTAGGTCGAGACTTTGGGTCAAAGGCCAAGCCGGGTCAACACATGTTAAAGGTCAAATCGAGTCACTCCGAACTGAAAGTCGAAACGAGTTCGTTCATGCCAAAAGTTAATAGGAGTTAGTCTGGTTCAAAAGTTGAGATAAGTCAACTTGGATTAAAGATCAAGTCGAGGCTATCAAGGTTAAAGGGTTAAGCCTTTAGCTCAAGTTAACTCAGCTCTATCCTTCAACATGAGCCAACTCTAGTCAACATTTAGTCTAGGCCGACTCGACTTGATTTTGTGACCCAGGTTGTCATGACTCGATCTTCGACTAGATCGATATGGATTGGCCTTTAATCGGACCAACTTGATTCAACTTTTGGTTGAACTAACTCTGGTCAACTTTCAACTGAACCAAGTTGGATTGAGTGGCTCCTAGGCTTGTGATATTATGGATGAAATGTAATGTGACAAGGTTTAAAAAACACTTCAAGTGAATTTCAAAATATTGTGAATAATAAAAAAATAGATTAGTTGTATTAGCATGAAAAATAAAAATATTCCAAACAAAAATTAGATTTTAGATTATGAAATTTATCAAAACACTATGACTCCAACACAAAGATATCTGTATAAATTATTTAGACTTTGTTCAAGATAATAGGATAATTTGTGCTCCTTTATTCAAGAGACTTAGAAAAAATCCACTAGCAAGAAGAAATGACTCAGATCATAAAAAAAAGTAAAAAATTAATTAAAATAACTTCGATGTTCAGTTATACCAGACCCAAAATTCTTTCTAACAGGAGAATATGATGCTTGATAATTAGGATACGGGAGAATGTAAAAATAAAAACTACAAGAGTCTTCTAAAGAACAAAGCAATATATACTATTAAGGTGTATGGAACCCCATCTTGGAAAAAATATTCTACTATTAAAAAAGAAATTCTTGCAATAGTTTTGCCTTAACCAAAATTTCAAAACGATTTATTTAATAAAAAGTTTTTGATTGCAAAGCAGCACCAAAGGTTTTAATAAAAGATGTTAAAAATCTAGCTTCAAAAGATGACAAGCTTTGAAGTCCATTCATATTTCCGAGAAAAATGGACATTTGTAGTAGGGTAGGGATAATTTCAATCATAACTTCTCAATCCATAACTTGGATATTAGCATGGAATTATACATCAGTTCATCTAAACGAAGGACTAGAAATGGAAATGTTGGCTAAAAAATTAAAGATGAAATGGTGAAAGAAATACAACCTTGATTTGTTAAGTAAAGGAAAATAAAAAATAAAAAAACCAGAGAATGGCTGAAGATAAATGTAGCAACTGCAACCACAACAATTGACTAAGGAGGCATTGGTTACAGCCGAAAAGCAAAGGATAACACTTCTTCGTCGTGCTCGTTTAGGTCGTCGTGCTCGTCAGGGTCATTAGATCTGTCTAGGATGTCGGGTTTGTTTTGGTCGTCATACTTGTCCGGGTTGTCGAGTTCGTCCGAATCATTGGGCATGTTCGCCTCGTCGGGCTCGTCTGTGTCGTCGGGCCCGTCCGGGCCATCGTGCTTGTTCAGGACGTTTGGCCCGTCCAGATCGTCAGGCCCAACTAGATAGTTGGGCCCATTCGAGTCGTTGGGCTTGTTTAGATCGTCAAGCTCGTCCGAGTTGTCGTGCCCTTCTGGATCATTGGGCTCGTCTGGGTTGTCGTGCTTGTCCGGATCGTTGGACAGGTTTAGGTCGTCCGGCCCTTTCTAGTCGTCTTGGTTGTCAGGCTCGTCCGTCTCATTGTGTATGTCCGACTCGTCGGGGACATCCGGCTTGTCGAGTCCATCCGACTCATCGAGTTCATCCGGCTTGTCGAGTCCATTCGGCTCGTAGGGTGCGTCTGGCTCGTCGGGACCGTTTGAATTGTTGTGTTCGTCCGACCTGTCCCGATCGTCGGGTTCGTTCGTCTCGTGGGGCCCGTCAAGTTCGTCGGACCTATTTAGGTGTTAAGGCCTGTCCTAGTCGTCGAGCCTGTTTGGGTCGTTCTAGTCGTTAGGTCCGTGCACGTCGTTGGGCCCGTCCGAGTCATCGACCCCGCTCGACCCGTCTGGGTTGTTTGGCTCGCTTGGCCAATCCGGCTCGTTGGGCACGTCTATGTCGCCGGAAAGTTTAATAATATATTTTAAAAAGAAGTATATTTTTCATGTTGAAAATAAAAGCCTATCATGGATTGGTCGTGACCCACAGGGTTTTGTGGGATTTTTGGCCTTGTGAGCTTTTTTGATTGGAGCTTTTTTTTCAATATAGGTTTTTTTTTTTTGCTCTAGTCTACTTGGGCTGGGACAAAGCTATGTAGACTGGGTCAAATTAACACCTCTACTTTAGAAGCCACAAGTAAATGAACAAAAATATGAATTTATGCTGACAACATTTACAATTTGTTTGGTCTTTGCCAAAATAAAAATAAGTGGTTCATTTGTGTTTGTATTTGTTGATTTGAAGAAAGAAAGAGTAGGGTAGGGTTCTCGTGAAGAGATGAACTAAAGAGAAAGACTGATATCATGGTTAACTTTACTGTTTTATCCTTGTTTTTTTAGTAGAGGATGCAACATTATTGAAAATGTAGACTATGAAAAAAAAATCCTTAATAATATTGTAAAGGCCAAGAACATATTAAAATACTAAAAACCTTTCTAATATATCCATAATTGCATATTGAAATCACATATTCTCTATATTAGAATATTCATGTTTTCTTATTATAATATAATTAGAAAAAACAAATGTGTTACAAATATTTTTTTATGATAATAAAAAATAATGAAATTATTATTATTGTCATTATTATAGTTATAAAATTAAATATAAATAAATTTTATAATTTTATTGCAAATATTTTTTATTTATTTTATAGTTAATTTTTAATTAAAAAAATAATTAAATTTTAAAAAATCGTTTAAATTGAAAATATGATTAAATTTAAATAAAATGTCACTTAAAAGATAAAAGTAATAAAATAATTAGTTTAAATTAAATTAAATTAAATTAAATTTAAAAAACAAAATTAGAAAATAAATGTGAATACTAAGAAGAAGAATCTTCTAGGTAGAGATAAATAATTAGTGAAATATTATAATAATTAAATAAAATAAAATAAATTCATTTAAGTTTGTAGAAAATAATCACTTTATAATTATTATTCTTTTAGTTTTAAATGATGCTACTTTTATTACATTTTACTTAATAGTATTTTTATATTTTATTATATTATCCAATTCATTTATTCTTTTTATTCTTTGATATCAATCAAATGTATCAAAAAATATATACTCGTTTTCATTCACTTCTCACATATTTTTCTCTTGTTTCATTTCTTTTTCTTAATTAAAACATTATGTTAATGTGTTACCATGTTTGTATAAAAGGATATTTTCACAAATAATGATTAAATTTACTAGTTTTACAATCTCTATAAAATTTCAGTTGCAACATTTTAATTTATTGTATCATGTCATGATTCTCTTAACGCGATTATCATCAATTCAACTAAGCAATCAAATAAAAACATTTAAAAGCAGTAAAACTAAAACACCAATCAAATAAAAACATTTAAAAGCAGTAAAACTAAAACGAAAAAAAAATACAAAAAAAAGACCATGAAACTTATATTTAAAGCAGATGTAGAGTTTAAAACAGCTAAGTATTAATTAGTCACCATGTCACTGTTACTTTATCTTGGTAAAATTAGTTTTATTTTTCTTCAAATATTTAAAAAGAATTATTAAGCCAGTTCACACTCGAATCAATTTTCTTAAAATTTGAAAGTCTAAGATCTACGGCCCTATCAATTACATTACATTTGACCAGTGTAATGATTCTATCTGCAAAATCGTAGTTGAAACAAAAAGTAGACAGAGGCAAATTTGCACGGTGCTTTCCAATATCAACGTCAAAAATCGAAACATTGGACTCTACGAGATGAAGTAACTGCAAATCCACGGTCTCATGGGCAAAACCAAAAACAACAGCTTAGGATTACATGCATGTTGTGTTATGTTACCCTTATAAAAAGGCACTTTCTCAAACACCATGTATCATCAGCAAAAGAAAACACACTTGTTTTTGTTTTTGGTTTTTGTTCAGTTGATTCAACAGAAATGGCAAACTTTGCAACCTCATTCTCATTCTTCACCTTGGCACTGTTGGCACTAGCAAGTGGTTCAAACGGTGGCAGCATTGCAATCTACTGGGGCCAGAACGGCAATGAAGGAAGCTTAGCAGAAACATGTGGCACAGGGAACTATGAGTATGCGATCTTGGCCTTTTTGCCAACGTTTGGGAATGGCCAAACCCCAATGATAAACCTTGCTGGTCACTGTGACCCTTATAGTGATGGTTGCACAAAGTTGAGCTCAGACATAAAATCTTGCCAAGCCAAAGGCGTAAAAGTGTTGCTGTCTTTGGGAGGAGGTGCTGGTAGCTACTCTCTTGCATCAGCTCAAGATGCAAGGCAAGTGGCCACTTACCTTTGGAACAATTTCTTGGGTGGAAGCTCTCCTTCTCGCCCTCTTGGACCTGCTGTTCTTGATGGCATTGACTTTGACATTGAAGGTGGATCAAACCTTTATTGGGATGATCTTGCAAGGTACCTCAAAGGCTACAGCAACAAGGGCAGAAAAGTGTACTTGACTGCAGCCCCTCAATGCCCCTTTCCTGATGCTTGGATAGGAAATGCCCTCAAGACAGGTACATGAAACAGCATAGAATTTTCATATAATATAAGAGGTTTAGGATATATGTGAATCATTTCACTACTTTATAACTTATATAATGTAGATTTCTCTTTCTCGCATGTGAAATGACATAAGGTGTGTGTCTACCTATCATTTTTGCAGGTCTTTTTGACAATGTTTGGGTCCAATTCTACAACAATCCACCTTGCCAATTCTCTAGTGAGATTACCAACCTTGAAGATGCATGGAAGCAGTGGACTTCTGATATTCCAGCCAACAAGATCTTCTTGGGGCTACCAGCTTCCCCTGCTGCTGCTGGCAGTGGATTCATTGATGTGGATGATCTTACTTCCAAAGTGCTTCCAGCAATTAAGGACTCTTCCAAATATGGGGGTGTTATGCTCTGGTCTAGGTACTATGATGGCCAGAGTGGATACAGTTCCTCCATCAAAACCCATGTCTAAAATATAAACCTATCTGGGTTTATTCATATTGGTATATCTGTATCATGATATGTAACATTTGATATTGTAGTGATGGTGTGTGATCAAAATATATATATATATATATATATATATATATATATATATCATTACATGTGTTGTGAACAAGTTCTTAGCATAAATACCCTGCACTATCTTTGAGTTCTTTTGAGAATCACACATGATAGAAATCAAGAGATAAAGCCAGAAAGTCACAATTGAACATGAACATAACAAAAATCAATGCTACACTTAAACATTCAAAATCTGTTTTTTTATTTTTTCTAATTTTTTTCCCTTCTAGATATTGTGTTTAATTATGTGTATTTTATTTTAACTTCACAATTTGTTTAAATTAGCAGCATTTACAAAGTAAATGTAATTCTTTTCTTGCATAAAACTCAAACTAAATATTTTACTTCCTTAAAAGGAGTACTCTTCTGAGAAATCAAAACTATAATATCTGAATTAACTACCCTTAATTACCATAATTAATGAATACCGTTTATATTGACACCATAATAGAATTAACTACCAGTTAACCATATTTTTATGTTTTATTGAGATGCGACCGCTGAAAAGTATAATAAAAAATTCAGTTACAAAAAAAAAAAAAGTAACTGAAATTTTCAAGATACTCGTTACATTTCTTTTAAACTTTTTATGTACATTCTTCGTTTTATTTTTTGCTTTGTTATTCGTGTGACTGTGAGGCCATCGTCGCAGTTTGAAATCGTTCCTACTTCCTTTTCTGCATTTTCTGCATTTTCTGCACGCTCTTTGGTAATTTTTTTCTGTTCATTTCCCGGGGAAACCTATCTCTAATTTTCTGAAAAGAAAAACTCATGTCTACACGGTACCTTCTTGTTATTTTCAGCTTCCATATCTAATCCTCTATGTTCTCGCAATACCCAGATAAGAAACGGTTTAGTTGAAGTCCAATTTAACCAAAGTTTCACTAATCTTGATGTAAAAGTGATTTTTTGTTCTCTGCTTTTTCAGTGGGGTGTGTGCATATTGAATTATTGAGTTTGCATAGTGTGGTTTTGAAGCTGCATAATTTGCCCTCATGTAATTTCATTAATGCAGGAAAGTTCTCGCGAGGAAAGGGTGAATTTGAGTTTCTATTGTACCTCTTTGGGAGAGGAACAATTTTTTTTTTTTGGCTTCCCCCAAAAAAATGGTGCAAAGTTTGTCATTGAGTACTCTAGCTACTTGCGGAAAGATCCCAAATCAAAAGATCCCATCTTGGATGACACCCTTTGAGCCATTCAAAAGATCCCAAATTAGCTCTTTCTCTGGCAAACACTTGGTTTGTTGGAACCATTCTGTTCACAGCTTTTTCTTGATTGGGTACCCTTATGTTTCAAGGCACGGTGGTTTTAAGGCTAAAGCAGCATGGATGTTTAGAGGGGGAGAGCAAGGGTTAGATGCAAGTTCAGAGCACAGTGAGAGTGCTAATGAGGATATCTTGATGTTCTTCTTTCAGCTAGATTTGGCCACAAGAGTACAGGTCTTGCTGCTTTTACTCCTCTGTAAGAAGTTAAGTGGAGTAGGGGTTATTTCAAATTTATGGATTTTTAATGCTTCATTTCTTTGGAACTTTTGAATATCAGTATGCTTTGAATATGGAGCAGTATGAAGCTGCACAGCAACTGAGAAACAAACTTACTGAGGTTAGATAAACTTCTACTTATCCTATTCTATATGGGTATACCGATTGTGCAGGCTTAATTGAGGTTGAATTTTTACACTTTTCAGTTTTTGTGAGTGATTTCATTTTCTGTCGTTTTTCTATTACCCTTGAATATGAGTCTAGTCCCTCTATAATTTGAAGCAATAACATGTTTATCAGTTTATCTTTGTCTATATACATGTCTTCAAGATATCTAAATTTTGTGGGATTGGAGCATTGAATAACTTGGAGCTTGTTTGGATGTTTTTGGAAGGTTGAAGAAGAGGTAATCAAGCAACAACAGTCAAAAAGGGGATTATCTTCAAAAAGTGAAGCTCAAGATAAAGCTCTAAGTATTATACGTCTTCGGTGAGTTTTCTTCTTCTTTTGTGTCAAGCTGTTTTGTTCATCATGATAAATTGGTTTTTTTCCCCTTTCACATATCTGTGGATCAACTTGAATACTGACAGTGATTTCTGTTTCCTTGCAGTTCAGACCTCCAGAATGCTGTTGAGAATGAAAATTATGCCTTGGCTGCTGAATTACGAGATGAAATTTTCAAACTAGAAGCAGAGTCTTTAGCTGCATCAGCTAAAGCTTTGGCTCATGAAAATGCACAATACGCATTTCGCTTGGGTCAGAAAGTGAAACATAAAAAGTTTGGTGAGTGATTGAATTACCTTCCACTGAATACAGAAAATTATTATTAATTTCATTTCAAGTATGAAATATGATGTAACAATAAAAATTGTGCTTCTTAGTTGTACTATGAAGCTTTTCAATAGATAAAGTTATAATTATGTTGTGATAATTGTCATAACCAACTTAGGGTCAGGAGCTAAATATCGATAATGCAGGAAGACAGAACTTCATTGACATCACCTTGTAAATCTTTCATATGGATCATTGATGTACACAATCATAAGTTGAATATCTCATAATTGTGGAGGATGATTTCCGTACCGCTTCCTACATTTTGATTGCTCAAAATAAGTTGCAGGCTATAGAGCTGTGATCTGTGGAATGGATCCAGTATGCAGTGAATCAAGTTCATGGATGGACAATGCACAAGTTAAGAAGTTGACTCGTGGTTCCACTCAACCATTTTATCAGGTTTGATTAACTTCAGCATGGAAATTGCATTTTGCATGAATATTCAGTTTCTGTAAGACCAAGTTTAATTTTTACGCCATCCATCTCGTACACTTTCAATTCTTAATAAATATACTTCAGTGTCACCTTGTAGAATAGTAGTGTTAGAGATTATGGTTGAAGGCATGATTGATTATGCCTAGGCATAATCAATTATGGGTGGCTACATGATTGATTATGTGTTAAGATGTCCTCAACCATAATCAGTTGTGTCTCCTTTCAAACAACTTTGTAGAAGATCACTTATAAGTTTATTTTTGTTTTAATTTAACACTCTATGGTGCCATTTGTACTCATGCATATTTGTGGTTGTGAAATTTAAATTTAAATTCTAATTCCAAAATCATATTTAAAAAAAATTACCATTTTTTATTTGTATGACCGAAATTTTGAACATCATTTTCAGTTCATTATTGTATACTTATATATATATATATATATATATATATATATATATATAAAATTAAAAATCGAATAAATTTATCTCGATATTTTTTTCACTTTATAAATAAATTACTTCAAAACTATCCATTATTCAAATTTATTTTATAGTCATTCTCAATAAAATACAACCAAGGCAAATTAATAATTCATTTTATAACAACTATTTTTAATTTTTTTTAGTCACATCAATTACATCTACTACAAACCTTCTATACAGTTTCCGCTTATTTATTTTCAATTCAAACAATTTACTTTTCACTTTCCACAAGTTTTCTTTCTTTATTTTCCTTTCCACTCCAACCCCTTTGTTAAGTAAATATTTTACCAAACATTTCTCATTATTTAATGTTGATTTTTGTTCTTTATTATTGTACCTCTTCTTCATTATGGACAAGAATACTCATATATGTACTCAATCTTTGTAAGTAGATTTATGTTCAATTCAACTTTATAAAATTAACTTGTGAAAATTGCACTTTACTTACATATTATAATACAGTCTTATTTTTAGTTTATGTAGATCTAGAACACACTTCTTCAAGAAGATGAAATGAGCATCAAATGTGTGATAAGATATTAATATGTGGTGGTCTAACACAAATCCAATAATGATGACATAATAATCTTGATAGCTTTTTAGTGAATTTATGTCTAATTCAAACTTATAACATTGACTTAGTAAAAATTTTACCTTACATATTTTGACTTTATTCCTGGTCGACGAAGGATCTCCGACACAAAACTTCTCATACTTATCTCTTCCTGATATGGTAGTAAGGAAGTACCATCCTCTATAACCTCTCAGGTCACTAGTCCTTTCAACAGGATATCAAGATCCTAATAACTGAAGTTTGTGCTTTCCCATTGGGACCACTGATTATAGAGTAAATATTTTAGAAATAGCGTACCTTTTTCGGCTTTTGTCTTTTTTCCTGCCATCACTGTTCATGTCAGACACATTGTTCTTCTCCACCACCGTCACTGTTCACAGCTTGTGTCATCACTGTTCACCGTCAACGACTTTCCAGCAAGATTTTTCTGGTCAACGTTATTGCTCATTCTCGACAACTTTCAGGCTAGGTTTTTTTCAGCCGGCTTTACTATTTTCCTTCAACGTCTTTTCAACCGTGTTATTTATCAAATACTATCTAGCACTGACATTGCTTTTTGTGTCACCATGTAAGCATTTTTTCTTTCCGGCAGGTACTGTGTCCCTTTGGTCATCTTTGTTTTCCAGCAACCGCTACATTCTCTGAACATCTGTTGCTTTCTAGCTAGTGTCATGTCCTGTGACCATTTTTCTCAAGCTTGAAATGGTACATTTGCTCCAGTTCTGTTAAAGATATGATTTGAAAGGACGAACCATATTGAAAATTTATTGTCATTTAGACAGAGAAAATTTTGTCCAAGAAAACCAAATATTCACTAGGTCTCTCAGGGAGTCTTGTTTTGATGACATTTGAAACAAAATAACTTGTCTCAGAGATGTAATTTCATTATATTAGAAATATGATATGATTTGATACTAAATACTTTTCATTATTGGAAGTTGATTTTGTTCCTTATTATTATGTGTGTATCAGAACTCAAGAAGGAGTATATTTGCGTCTTTAAATTCTCTCTTCATACTGAACATAAATTTTGGATAAAAACCATTTTCATGATTACTTATGCAAGACAATGCGGTTGGAAGTGTATATGTTGTATTCTGATCTCTTGGCATACAAATTTATCTCATTTTGGTTATTGTTGAACTGGCTCTGGTCAAGAAGTGTGCTACTCCTGGAACTTGATCTGTTTTCTTTATATGTCTAGGTTCTTGTTGATGTACGTGCTGAACCCAATCTATTAGTGGCATACGGTAAAGCTGGATTACTTAATTCTTTAGGCTTATGTGTTTACTTACATTACATTTAATGGTGTTTATTTAGTATTGCTTATCTTGACATTTTTCAGAAGTGAATTGATTTGATGTGCATAGTTATTGGTTTCATTCTGAATACAAATAACTTGCTGATTGATTTTTCTCTTATTCTTTTGCAGTTCCAGAGGAGAATCTTTTAACACCTGATAAGCCAGACATGGTAAGTAGATAGATCTATACTTGAAAGCCATACACTATGCTGTTGTTATTTCTATCATTTAATTTGAACTTTTGTTGGTGTTCAGGGAAGTTTTGATCATCCCTACATCTCTTTTCTTTTCTATGGAGTGGATTCAGCTGGAGATTTCATCCCAGTTAAGCAACTACGGGAGAAGTACAATAAACCAAGGCATGAAATACCCATTGATCCACCAAATGATGAATGAAAAAGATGGATTCAAAGCTTAAAAACCAATGTGAACTATATGCCCTGTTCAACCGGGTTGGGAATTGCGGGGTTGAAAATCTTCTGCCAGGAAAGCATTTCTTGTGTGACCTGCACAATGATTATGGCCCTGCTATGAGATCACTCACTTGCCCACGTCTTATATTCAGTGTATAACTTTCCATTTCTCCATCACAGTGGTGAAGATACTGAATAACTACATAACCTTACTCATATATAATGTGTACATTGCTAAAAAGTGTTACCTCCTGAAATGGTGGGAGAGTTTGTCTTTATAGCATATATAATAGGTATGATATGAGACTCCATTAAGGATGATATTCCGGCATGTTATCCACCTCGTCTTTGAAATAAAATTTTATACTCTTATAATATCTTAAATATTAATTTACTTATAAAAAAAATCATAGTAAAAAAAAAAATCTACAAATGCACCTAATCCCTTCTTCCCTCCTCATTCACTGTTTATCCTAACTTAATCTCTGTCACATTGAAATTTTGCTTTTAAGTTGACATAATGGTTATCATAAACCATTTTAACAACATAAAAAATGGGAGTTGTTTAAAAGTTAAGAAGCAAAACTGAATATATAACACTTCATGGCTGCAATTTATAAGAATCCAAAACTTTTGTGTTCCCGCGAGCTTGATGCCTTTTCTGTGTCTTCTGTTGTCATCTCTTCTCCCCTTATTTCCTTTCTTTCATTCTTCCGCATCTTTCGCCTCACTCCATTGCCTTCTCCATTATCAACCAAAACCCAAACACAGAACTAAAAATTGGAGAAAGAAAAGATGACATTGTATATGCCATTGTTCAGGTCATGTTTTACCTCCAGATCACTCACCCAACTCCATGCCCACCTTGTCGTCACTGGTCTCCACACCGACCCACTTGCCTCCACCAAGCTTCTCGAGTCCTACGCCCAAATGGGTTCTCTCCCTTCATCAAGACTCGTTTTTGAAACCCACCCATCTCCCGATTCTTTCATGTTTGGTGTCCTCATCAAGTGTTACTTATGGCACCAATTGTTTCACCAAGTGGTTTCTCTTTACCACCATCACATTCAAAAGGGATCCCACCTCACGCAGAACTGCACTTTCCTTTTCCCTTCTGTTCTCAAAGCTATTTCTGGCGTTGGGGACTTGTTTATGGGCCGGAAAGTGCATGGCAGGATAGTAAGGTCCGGTTTTGGCACTGATCATGTCATTGGAACTTCGTTGTTCAACATGTATGGGGAATTGAGTTGTTTGAATGATGCCCGGAAGGTGTTTGATGAAATGCATGTTAGAGATTTAGTTTCGTGGAGTTCGGTTATTGCGTGTTATGTGGAGAATGGGCGACCGCAAGAAGGATTGGAGATGTTGCATGGGATGGTTTCCGAGGGAATTGAACTGGACTCTGTTACAATGCTCAGTGTGGCTGAGGCTTGTGGCAAGGTTGGTTGCCTTAAGCTGGCAAAATCGGTGCACGGGTATGGAATCAGGAAAGAGATGGTTGGTGATGCAAGTTTGAGGAATTCTCTTATGGTTATGTACAGTCAGTGTAGTTACTTATGTGGAGCAAAAGGGGTTTTTGAAGGTGTTGGTGATCGAAGTACTTCTTGTTGGACTTCTATGATCTCTTCGTGTAATCAGAATGGGTGCTTTGAGGAGGCGATTGATGCATTTAGGAAAATGCAGGAATCAGGAGTTGAAGTCAATGAGGTGACTATGATCAGTGTTCTGTCTTGTTGTGCTAGGTTAGGCTGGTTGAAAGAGGGAATGTCAGTTCATAGCTTTATTTTGAGGAGAGAAATGAATGGTGCTGATCTTGATATAGGGCCTGCACTGATGGATTTCTATGCTGCGTTTTGGAAAATAAGCAGTTGTGAAAAGCTTCTTCATTTAATTGGAAACAGCAGTCTTATATCATGGAACACTCTAATATCAATTTATGCGCAGGAGGGTTTAAACAAGGAAGCCATGGTGCTCTTCGCACGTATGATAGAAAAGGGGCTAATGCCGGACCCATTTAGCTTAGCAAGTTCTACTTCAGCAAGTGCAGATGCTGGTTCAATACTATTTGGACAGCAGATTCACGGCCATGTGATGAAAAGAGGCTTCCGGGATGAATTTGTTCAGAACTCATTGATGGATATGTATTCAAAATGTGGCTTTGTGGATTTCGCATACGCAATTTTTGACAAGATTAGAGAGAAGAACATTGTGACATGGAACTGTATGATTTCTGGGTTTTCTCAAAATGGCATTTCAGTAGAAGCACTGAAGCTATTTGATGAGATGTACTTCAATTGTATCGACATCAATGAAGTAACCTTCTTAAGTGCAATTCAAGCATGCTCTAATTCGGGTTATCTCGAGAAGGGAAAATGGATTCACCATAAGCTCATTGTATCTGGTATGCAGAGGGATCTATACATAGATACAGCTCTGGTTGACATGTATGCCAAGAGTGGGGACCTTCTAACAGCCAAAGGAGTTTTTGATAACATGGCAGAGAAAAGTGTGGTGTCATGGAGTACCATGATTTCTGCTTATGGCATACATGGTCAACTAACTTCTGCCACCACCCTCTTCACCAAAATGGTAGACTCACATATTAAACCAAATGAAATAACTTTCTTGAACATCCTTTCTGCTTGCAGGCATGCTGGATCAGTTGAAGAAGGAAAGTTCTATTTAAAGTTAATGAAGGATTATGGCATAGTGCCTAATGCAGAACACTTTGCCTCTATAGTTGATCTTCTAAGCCGTTCCGGTGATATCAATGGAGCATATGAAATAATTAAGTCAACATGTGTACCTGTAGATGCTAGCATATGGGGTGCTTTGCTTAATGGCTGTAGAATACATGGGAGGATGGATTTGATTAACAACATTCAAAAAGAACTTAGAGAAATAAGAACAGATGATACAGGACACTACACTTTGCTATCTAACATATATGCTGAGGGAGGAAACTGGTATGAATCCAGAAAGGTGAGATCAAGGATGGAAGGACTGGGGCTAAAGAAGGTCCCTGGGTTCAGTTCAATTGAGATAGATAAGAAAATTTACAGATTCGGAGCTGGAGACACTTCTTCTGAATGGCAAATGAAAGAAATTTATATGTTTTTAGAAAATTTTCAAAGTTTGGCTCAGGAACAAGGATGTGATGTAGAATGTCATGGCACAATGTTTGGAACTAGTGGGTTTTTTGAGGATTATAGACCGCGTAACTTGCAGAGAGAAACCAGAAAGTTCCATTTTGAACAAATCAATCCAATCTTAGAATGATACCATCTTTCCGGGAAAATGTTTGTAGAGATTATTCTGTTGTATCATACAGGCCGGCAACCTACATACATACATATATATATATATATATATATATATATATATATATATATATATATATATATATATATATATATATATATATATATAATAAACAAATTTTTA
>Ga0214543_1003398_pt1 | contig 30905 bp, 17 predicted proteins | sample CNSS2metaG_FD_160094 | JGI IMG/M metagenome (GOLD analysis project Ga0214543, IMG submission 160094) | Root nodule microbial communities from cowpea collected in UCLA plant growth center, Los Angeles, California, USA - CNSS2 | ecosystem: Host-associated > Plants > Roots > Nodule | place: USA... | reverse complement strand
ATGGCGGGTATATGTACATCCCCATACCCATCCCCATACCCAACTGAAAAAGTCGGGGATTCCCCATACCCATACCCATACCCAGTCAATGCGGGGATTTCCCGTCAAAACGGGGACGGGTTCGGACGATACCCACGGGGACGGGTTTATTTGCCATCTCTACTCATTACATCTTTCACTTTCCTTTTAAACTCACAAACCAACCTTATTTCTATCATTATGAACTTTGATATCTCGGTTATGTTGACATCCCAAAGTTCATCAATCATTTGTCATCACATGAAAATTTATTAAAAAGAAAATAAAAGAAAAGAAAATAATATAAAGCATGAGGGACCACACCAAACTTATGATAAAATTTATTTACACGAGACATAAGCAAACTATACATAGTATGAAAAAAAATCTAAATAAAGACATGGAAGCAAAACATTAAATCACTTATGTTGTTCTCTATAAATGAAAGCCAAATTAGCTAATTTATCAGCACAATAATTTCTTACACGAAAAATATGAGAAATCTTGAAATGCATATGCGTACAGAAATGCAAGTACCAATGTCATCTCCCTCTAAAATTCTAAGGAACTACTCATTGATTCAAAGATTTATGAGAGACTTTTCAACCAAAGCCTTTAAAGGCCCTTTTCCCGAAACATGCTCCAAAACATAAATGATCCTCGTAAACTTAAAATAAATACAAAAGTCTATACTCCTAAAAAAGCTTAAAAACTCCCCACATATTCATCTCGATTTCCGCTAAAATTACCAACACATGAAGTCAAATCAGGACAATATCTACCTATATTATCGATATTCACTTTAAGTCAATTAAAAACTTATAATATTATGTTTGTATTTCAATGTGTTCATCTACCATAGATATTATTGTTTTTTGATTGAATAGATAATAATATAAAATGTTAAATAAAATCAGTAAAAATTATTTACTATATATATATATATATATATATATATTAATAGTTGCATTAGATTACATTTTTAACATGATGTACTAAATAAAACACTCCTTTTCCAGTTTCATTAAAACATTGATTGTCAAAAACTAAATAACATACACAGCATATAGTAGTTGAAAGTCAGATCGCACTATCCGAGGTAATTTTTCAAACTTTGATGGTTCACAAGAGACCGATCTTTTCTTCCAGGTCAAAACATGTATATATAACTTTTCTGAATTTATGCTTCATCGTTTTCATGTTAGTGCCATTTTTATCAACCATAATTAATATAATTGTCTTTATAATGCACGCATAAGAATTCAGATTAGGGATTTTTTTTTATTCACATGGAATTAATATACTAACATCAGTTTACTAGAACTTATTATTACTTAATCTTAATCGGCTTATAAAATATTAGAAATGTCTGGTTAACAATTAATTTTAATAATCAAAAGTTGTTATAATAATCAATTTACATATGTATTTATAAATACAAAATTATTTGTTGTTAAAATAGTTATTATTATGAATAAAAAATTATAATTAGTCTCTAAATTGATTTCTAAAATTTAACTATCAAGGTTTTAGCTACTAAAGGAAATTGATTGCTAAATATTAGTTACCAAGGTTTTTGTTACCAAATGAATTGGTTTCTAAATTAATTGTTAATTAATTAGCGACCAATTTGGCAACCATTTGTAATATTTTATTCATAATAGTGACTATTTTAGTAACCAATAATTTTTTATTTTGTAAATTGGTATCTAAATTGTTCACTTTAGTGACTAACAAGAATAATATATGTATATTTTCTTACTTAATGAACTTATATGTGAATATAAAAATTAAATAAACTTAATTAGTAATTTGGTCATTATATATTTAAACCTATGATTCATTTTTGTCTCCATATATTTAGATTGGGTATTGTGCGTCAACTTGTACATTCATTGGAACCTGCTAAGTGGCGCAATCTCAACGTTCTTGTCTAATGCTGACAGAGAAACCCTTGTCAACCTCCACGCCATCAGAAACTTGCACACCAACATTAACTCCAACATTGCACAAGTGGGACGTAGGATGGAGATGGATTGATGAAGGCAACATGTCTAGAGAAGAAAAAGGAGAAGAAGAGAAATAAGAAAGAACAAGTATACATAAAAAACTAAGAAAAAAATGACATTGTTGTTAATGTCGTTAGCAAATGGAACCAAATTGACTCTATTTAAAAAATATAGGGACTCAATTGTTAGAAAAGTTATAAGAAAAAAAAAATGAATCATAGACCTAAATATAAAGACCATATTACTAATTAAGCCAAATTAAATGTCACTTTATTAAGGAAGGATGTCACTTTGATGATGACTAAATTCAAACACAAACCTCCTTTCAGTAGGTAATAAAAAATGATTAGTAAACATGGGGAAGTTCAAGTTACACGATGATATAAGTAGACCTATCAGTTTGGTCCAACCCATAGGATTTGGTCATGATTCACATTGGTTAGGGTAAAAAAAGTCAATAGGGTCAACAGGCCTATATAAGAAAAAACTCACAAGGTCAAAATAGCAAGAAAAATCCCATGGACCTAGGCCAATCCATAGGTCGGCCTGTGCAAGTTGGTCTCAAGTTCGAGTAGATAGGATTGAGTTGAGCCCCAGTTAAGTAGGTCGTTCAGGTTAGGTCCATATCATTTATGTATAAGTTAAGCCACGATTAATAGAGTTCACATCGTGTTGAGTTGAATCAAACTTACGTTAGACATAGTCGAGTGTGTCCATGTGTGGTCGAGTTGAGTGGGACCAATATAAGGTCAAGTCGAGTTGGCCGCACGTTCGGTTGAGAAAAGTTGAACACACCTCAAACTATGTTGAGTAGGGTCTACTTTAGTCCAATCAAATCAAGTCAAGTCAAATTGGACAATTTTCAAGCTTAGTCAAGTTAGGTCCACACTAAACCAAGTAGAGTTGGGCCCACATAGGGCTCAAGTGAAATCAACTCAAGTAAAGTCCACCTTTAACTTTGTTGAGTCAGGCTTGTCTCTAACCGAGTCAATTCAAGCACACCTCGAGCTCAATTGAGTGGAATGAGTCAATTTGAGCCCACCTTTGGCTTAGTTAAGTTGGGCCATTCTTGGTTCAATTAAATTAGACACACCTCAAGTCGAGTCAAGTTAGGCCCACCTTAGGTTGAGGCAAGTTAGGTCCACATCAGACCGAGTCGAGTTAAATCAAGTCTGACCCATGTGTAGCTGAGTCGTGATAGACCCACATTAGGTTTTGTAAAGTCAAACCCACTTTTGGCTAAGTAAAGACAAGCCCATCTCTTGTTGAGTTAAGCTAGACCACCTTAGGTTGAGTTAGTTTGGGCTCAACCTAGATCGAGAAAGGTTGAGCACACCTTAAGTTGAGTCAAATTGGGCCTATCTTAGGTTGAGCCGGGATGACCCCACTTATGGCCAAGTTGAGTTGAACCCAACTCAGGTTAAGTCAGGTTGGGCCTAACTCAGGCTCAATTGAGTCGATTCCACCTTGCACTAAGTCAACACAGGTCCATCTCATGCTTAGTTAAGTTAGGCACACCTTGGACCCTCCTATGATCAATTCATGGTAGGCCCACCTATGGTCAAGTCAATCAGACCCACCTAGAGTTGAGTCAACTTAACTTCACACCAAGTCGAGTCAAGTCCACCTCATGCTTAGGAAATTAGGCCCACCTATTACCGAGTCATGTTGAACCCACCTTAGACTAAGTTGAGTCACATAAGTTGATTTTGTGTCGAGTCTACTTGAGCACACATAAAATCAAGTCAATTTGGTCCACCTTCAGCCAAGTTAAGTTGGACCCACCTTTGGTTCAGTCTAGTTGAATCGACCTTTGGCTCAGTCGAGTAGTACCACATCGAGTCAAGTTAAGTAAGGTCGACATTAAGTCAATTTGAGTTAGACTCACACTGGATCGATGTCGAGCCAAGTTCAGATCATGGCATGCCAATTTAAGCTGAGATAGGGTTGACCAAGTTTGGACCCATGTCAAACAATGTTGGGTTTGGATGAATCCAAGTTAGGTTAGTTTGGCCTAGTCAGACATGTTGGGTTGGATCCTAACTTTCATGTTAAGTTGTAAACAGTAAAAATTAAGTAAGAATCAATTTATAATTAATGTGAAATATTTGGGGATCAATTTTCAATTTTAAAGTTTTTCTACTTGTATCATTATGAAAATATTTAAGATTTAATTAAGGTCATATAGTGAGATCAAATCCACTTGAGCCTTGACTTTAACCCACTTTAAGAGGGAGCTTTGGAGTTTGAGGCTTTTTTAGCCCATTCATTTGGTGGGCTAATAAAAAGTAGGCTTATTTTGGAATGGGTTGGTGTTGGTCCATGGGCAATGGGCAATGGGCAATAGGTTAAATTGATACCTTTATATGTAAATGACGATCATCAACTCTAATTATAATCTAGTTATCTCTCATACTTCGTGAATTATATTTAAAATAAAATTAGCTCATTCTTCTGGTTCTTCCTCTTAAAGCAATTGTGTCTTGTACAATGGTTTACAAATTCCCATTGTATATACTGAATAAAGCTACATTTCATGCGTCACAAAATGAAGTGTTGTATAACAAGACCATAAAACATGAGGAAACTCATCTATCCTTAATATTTTTCCAAACCTTTCAGAATATTTATTTTCTACATCATATAGTCATTTGTTTAGGGTGTTCTACTAAAGTGATCACTAGCCTAATTCCCAAGATCATATAAATTTGACTTATTTGATCATCTACAAATTATGTATCATTATTAACTATCAAAGTTAAAAGAAGGCCAAAATAACACAAAATAGACTTTTAGATAAATTGTTTTGACTTCTCTATTGAAAGTAATTGCTATTGGTTCAACCTCAATCCATTTTGAATAGTATTCCATTGTCAGAACAAAAACTTTAGTTGTCTCATCACTTTAGAGAAGGGAATGATGATATGAATTCTCCATTTGTTGAATAACCATGGAACAATGGTAAAGTGAAGTTGACCAATGGATGAAGTATAAAATTGTGATGTTGACATTTATCACACGTTTTGACAAATTGCACTTAGTCTTCCTAAAATTGGACAAAGAGTAACTAACATGAAAAACCTTGCTACCAACCAATCACTAATGTGATTACTACAAATTCTTTGTAGAGTTCTCCTACGAATAACTAAGACCGAATGCTTAGAAAGCATAACAATTGAGATCAAAGTACCTGTTTTCATAATTCGCCCAAAAAGTTGTGAATTATGTTGCATTATTTTGTAGTACCTCCTTAAAGCTAGTTGGTTTTAGTCTTTTGGTAAAGCATTAAATATGTGAATTAATCTATGTCACATTTTTGCCCTTCTCTAAATTAACAAATTTCAGAATGAGCTAATGTGAAATCTTTTAATGAAAGTGTCTACAAACACCCCTTCATTATGTTGTGGGATTTTTAAAGTGAAGTTGCAAAACTGTTCCAAGTACTCCTTTAGTAGCTCTTTACTGCATTATCTTATCTAAAAAAATTTTCAAGGTTCAAGTTTAAAGAACAAACATTTTGGAGAAATATTTAAAAGAAGAAATGAAGCAATTGAGTATGCTACTGAACTAAATTAAAGAAATTGTAATAAGTGTTCTCACAAACTTTTTTTATATGGCACTATTTGAGCTGTCATTGATTAAAGTTTGAACATAAAATGTCTTCAAATGACAACTTAGATATTTGAATCATTTAAGAAATAAAATTTTGGCATCATGTAGTTAGTTACAATAAGTTTGTTCATAAATTTTGTCAAGAAAAGTTGAAAATCTCATTATTTTATTAGGAATTGAACCATTATTTTTTTGTTTGATTTGTTTCTAGCTTATTGCACTTCATCAACCTTTCATAAAACCTTTTCAAATTATTGTTACAAATCATTTATGATTCCATGGTTTGCTACACCATAGAACAACTTCCATAATTATCATAGTATAGATTGTATTTCCAAATTGTCTCCTCTTCTTGTGTATCGCATAGCGAATGTCAAAATGTTTTAAACAAAATCTCTATATGGGCTCTTCAAACTTTCACAAAGCATTAAAAAATTCATTGTTTTTTGGGTGGGCATGCCAAATTGATCTACTTTTGCTATGATCCAATTCATTTAAAATTCCTTTTATTCAAAATTCAATTCAATTTATTAAATCTAGATATTAATCTAATATATACTTTATATTTTTTCTAGATTTGATAACTATTCTTTTAATATCCATTTTCAAATAATGGAAAATCTAAATTTTCGATCTAAATTTTCAGTTGGGTTGGGCTAAATATAAAGATGGCCCGACTCGGGTCGAAGATCCAAATGGGCTAACCCAAACTCAAGGTACAGAAAAGTTGGCCCAAGCTAATGATCGAGATGGATCGATACGGGCCAAAGGTCGTGATAGGTCAACTTAGGCTAAAGGTTGAGATGAGTCGACCCAATCCTATGGTCGAAAGGGGTTGGCCAAGGTCGTAGGTCAAGACAAGCAGATCGGATTTGAACATTGAGACAATTCAACTCAGACCGAAGACGGGTCAACCCGGTTTAGGCCTAACATCAAGACAAGTTAACCCAAGGTAAAGTTCAAAATGGGTCGACCCAGGACAATTAAGACAAGCTAGATCGGGCCAAACTTGAAAACGAGCAAGTTTGGGTTAAAGGTCGAGATAGGTCGACTTGTTAGGTTTTTAAGGAGGGAGTATCACTGGAGAGATACAATACCAATGAGACCTAAGTCCAACCACATAAGGCATTGACACCACTCTCAACCCAAAACCTTAAGGCAATGAGTTTATGGATCTTTATCTTTATATAGTGCTCTACTTTCTCATTTCTAGCCAATGTGGAACTTAGAGTCACACTTGGATTCCTAACAATCTCCCCCTCAAGGGTGAGTCCCTTCAACCACATTGGTACACTCTCCCTTTAGCGGAAGCATTCCCAACCACGAGTACTCTTTTTCTGCCCATTTCTATATCGTTGTTCTTCTTAACGGGGCACGCTTACCTGAAACCCTTGCCAAGAAGACTTTCAATATTAGGACCATATTGCACTCGTCTGAGCTGGTTTTAACCATCGACTCTGATACCACTTGTTAGGTTTTTAAGGAGGGGTATCACTGGGGAGATACAACACCAATGAGACTTGAGCCCAACCACATAAGACATTGACACCACTTTTAACCTAAAACCTTAAGGCAATGAATTTATGGGTCTTTATCTTTATATAGTGCTCTACTTTCTCATTTCTAGCCAATGTGGGACTTAGATTCACACTTGGATTCCTAACACGACCTTGACCAAAGGTCAAGACAGGTCAATCCAGATTGAAGGTTGAAATGGGTCGACCCAAGCAAAAGGTCGAGACGGGCACACCCTAACCGAAGTTCGAGACAAGCTTAAGGTCAAGGAAGGCAACTTAGGTCGAAGATTTAGATGAGCTTGCCCATCTGAACATTGATATGGTTCAGGTTGTGTTAAAGGTCGAAATAGGTCAGACCAAGCTGAAGGATGAGACAGGCCGCCTGAGACGGATGTCAAGATGGACTGATCCAGGCCAAAGATCGAGATGGGTCGGTTTGGGCTAAAGGTCAAGATGGGTTGGCCCTAGCCAAACGTAGAGACAAGTTAGGTCAAATGTCAAGATGGACTGACCTAGGTCGAAATTAGAAATACACCAACTAGGGCCGAAGGTCAAGATTGGTCGACTTAGGCGGAAGATCAAGACGAGTCAGGCCTGGCGAAAATTGAAACAGGCGTTGCCGACTTGAAGGTAGAGATGGGTCAAGTTAGGCCAGACCGAAGGTTTAAACGAGGTAAAGGTCCAGATAGATGGCTTGGGATGTAGGTCAAGAAGCGCTAGCCCAACAGAATGTCAAAACGGTCCAAGTCATGCCAAAGGTCGAGATGGACTAGACCAGGACGAAGGTTGAGACAAGTCAAGTAGAAGGTTAAGACGGGCCAGCATGATCTGAAGGTTGAGACAGGTCGAAATGGGCTAGCACGATCTAAAAGTTGAGACAATTCGATACGGGTCGAAGGTTGAAAAAGTAGGCTTAGGCTGATTGTCGAGATGGACTGGTCCCAATCGAAGGTTGAAACAGGCCAACACTAGGCAAAGGACGAGAATGGCCAGCAAGGCTAAAGGTTGGCCTAGTCAGTTGTGACCAAAATTGTGTTGAGTCAGTCTTGTTTTGAAATTGGTCGACTTTTTTCCAACTCAACTTTGATCCAAATTTGGTTGAATTCAGTCAAGTCGCCCCGAACCAAAATTTGATCAAATTCGGCTAAGTCAGCCCTGTCAAAAAATTGGCATAATTTAGCCGGGTCGTTCTCGACCAAAATTTGGTCGAATTTGGGCTAGTTAGCCTTGCCCAAAATTTGGTCAAATTCGAGCTAGACGTTCTTGGCTGAAATTTGGCCAAATTCGTTTGATTTGGCCCTAGTCGAAATTCAGTTGTGAAGTTCCTAATTAAAAGTCTCACAACTTTGGTCGAGTTTGTTGTGGTTAAAATTAAGTCGGGTCGACTCTAGTTGAAATTCAAGATAATCCAACTTAGGCGCATTGTCGAGACAAGTCTGCCAACTATGAAATATAGACTGATTGGCCTAGGTCGAAGGTCGAAACGACCAAACCAAATTTTGGATGAACTTAAACTTTAAGATTTACCACAAAAATTTTGTATGACAAGTTTCTACAAAAAATAAACACAAAGCACATGCAATATTTCATGAAAAAAAAAATGAGAAAACACGAAGTATCTTCTTTGAATGAACAAGATGTGTCTTCATTTAAATATTCATATAACAATGTGTCATCTTCTTCCCAAATCTAAAAAAAATCAAGTAGCATTATTAAATGTTTTGAATGGTCGATAACATAATATTCTAATTGTTTTAGACAATGATGATTTTAGAAAATGGTGATGGAAGAAAATTGATATATGGATGTTACAAAAAATAATAGCAAAAAGGATGAATAAATGAAATGTCATGTGTATAGTAGGTACCTGACCAGGGTAACACGAATCAATCGGGTAAACTCCAGCTCTCGGAGTTCGACTCAATCTATCTAAACGCTTAAACCAGTGAAAAAAGTTATGGTGCCTCCCTAACAAATCCCTACGAAAGCTGGCCTATCAATAAAATGATAGTTCGGGTACGTAGCTATCATGGGTAAGAATGCTTGTACAGATCAGTACAAATTAATCTGGTAATTGTAATTAAAGGGTGATTCGACTGTAATTAGGTTAGTGGTAAGTAAAGCTACTAACAATTTGTATAAATGGGAGATCCAAGTAAGGTAATAGATTACATTCATTTGCTACATTTAATACTTGCGGACTGAGACCCTTTCTGACTTAAGTATCAGAGTACCTTTTATAAGTGTCATTCAAGCATAAACAAGAAAGAAGGAATCAAAGAATTAAATTATCTTAGAGTTATAAATGCTTGACTTGTCAAGCAAAAACATCATGTTTTCTTCCTTTTCACAATTCATAAATAGTCATATCCAGGAAAGATTGGGTTAATATTTTGTTTTACATGTAGCAAGTCATGTTAATAACTATTTCCCAAAAGCTCTTAGGAGGAAGATTCTAAAAAGGTGAGGTCTCAACCCTTGGTTTGTTAACTCATTCTTTTCGCATAATGAATCAAATTCAAGTGTTTTAAAATATTTTTTTACGATCACTTCTAAAAGATTTTTTTATGTTCACTTAGTGTATATTCAATAAGTGTACATCCAAAACATAACATATTGTCCTCAATAGTAATAAAGTCATTTTTTTTATCTTCAAGATTCAAAGCTTCTTGTATGAGAAAAAAAAAATTGTTTTTTGTTTTGTTTTATGGATTTAATGATATTTTCGGGAATGATTGTTCTTACTCTTCAATCATAGATGTTTGGTAAATATTTGATTCCTTAAACTATTTTTTAAATTTATTTTCTTAAAAAATATATATTTGAGAATGGAGAAATAAAGTGAAAGTGAGAAGATATTTTAGAAAATATCTTTTATTCTCATGGGAATATAAGATTCTCACCCTTTTACATATATTAATAGGAAGAGCGAGTAACATGTGTAATATATAGATTCCTGAAAATGAGTCATGCTTGGGAATATATATATATATATATATATATATATATATATATATATATATATATATTTTACCAAACATTATACATTGGAATTTTACATTCTCATCCTCACCTTAGGATTACTTTTGTAAGACTTTAAATAAAAACATTCCATGGTTTTGTAACTCAAGATGTCTAGAAATAGAAACATCATTCTTTGACTTAGAAAAAAAAGATTAATTTTTGTGTTATATTTTAATCTTACAATACAAAAAAAAAAAATTGTTACAAAAATTTGCGAGAAAAGATTTTTTTCTGCTATTTTTTCTATGAATATTAATTGGCAGGTAATTCCTTCGTGAGTAATTATTTTCTACAAAATTATAAAATTTGTAAGTATTTCCTACAAGATTTGTTGTGAAAAATGTTTTATACAAAATATTTTGTAAAAAAGTTGACAGCAATTTCTTGCAATTTTTTTTCATTATAAAATTTATAAGTATTTCCTACCAAACAATTTTCAAAACAAAATTGGTAGGAAATATGAATGTTTTTAGTAGTGCATTCACTATATGCAAATTTATACAACATTTATGCTAACTTTCAACCGTTGACCCCAATTACACCAACACTAGCTCAAAGTATTAAGACTTGGGACAACTAAAACTATGAACCTAGAGTGCATTACATATCCATGAGCACCCACTCCCTTACTTATCCCAAGAGAAGTGAGACTTTACAACATGCATATTTTTATCATATTCAACATTAATCAATAATTTTTTATTTTGGAAATTAGTATCTAAATTAGTCATTATAGTGACTAACAAATTTTATTCACTAAAATTAATTCTTAATGAGACATTTTCTTGTAGTGTTGTATATTATATTATCAAGGTGAAAGAGACTTACAACATTATCTATGTAACAAAGCTTTTAAAGTTCATTTCCCCTAAATGAAATTGTCCCTTGATGTTGTTTAAGGTCTAAGAGCATAAACTTTTTGTTTTCTTATCATATATCGTTAGCATCCATTTTCTAAGTATCAACTCATCTTTTCTTTTGCAACCAAAGATATTTGTTACAACGATAGGTTTTGATGTGCATACCTTTTTTTTTGTTCCTTCCATGGTAGACATGAATAAGAGGAATAACTTTCTTATCTTTTCCTTCTTTTGCAACCAAATAGTTGTGTCAAACATGCATTTTACTTTTTAAAAGTTTTAACCTAGTAGATCCCCTAAGAAAATGATATAGATCCTTTCTAGGCATTTTTTTTTTTCTATCAATCTCTTGTGACTTCATAACATTTCTTATTAAGAAAGATCAAGTATCATAGAGCACATTTTATTCCATATTTAACATACCTTTGTTAGATTTAGCTCAAATGAAGTTTTGTTTGTGTTTTCCACAAAACATGTGTTAACTTTCTTATGTTCATATGAAGTATCATTTTTGTTGGCCACATCTTCCAATATATTTATGAGACTTTTTCCTCTCTTAAAAACAAATGTTTGTTTCAACTTTCAAACATTAGACCTCTATGTGTCCATATATTTGAAACAGATGATACTTTTGTTTCTTGTTATTTGAGGATTTCTTGTATTTATACTTCTTTTAAAGACAAATGATATTTATATTTGTTTTTTAATATCACAAACTCTTTGGACATAAGAGAGATCTAATTTTTAGTTGTATAAAATGTTTGTAATAATGATGAATGGTCGATGTAAAAGAAAATTTCAATCTTGATGAAAGTAAGAAAACTTGTTTACTATAAGGTATACATTTTAAGGTACAAGTTGCACAAAATTTAGGCCATATGAATGATGTATCCAACTTTAGGTTAATATTAATATTTGAAAGTTTAATTTACATAAAAAAATAATTCAAAAATAGATTTTAAAATATAAAATTTTTCATATAAATACCCTGCTGTTTATAAGAAATAAAAGTCTATTTTCAATTTATTAAAATAATTGGCTAACTCTTAAACGTATTTCTTGTTAAATTGCTTACATACTCTAGAATTATTAAAAACAAATGTATTTAGGAGGATTTGAGATATTGTCTATGCTTAATATCATGACTTAGGTTTATTCCTTAAATTAAAAAAGTTTTCTTTTTCTTTTACAAATATATTAATGAATACATCCTTGAAAACTTGAATATTCTTTTTAATAATTTATGAGTTTATAAAGTTATGATTTTCCTTTAGAAATAAAATCATTATTTAGTATTTGGTTAATTTAGAAAAGAGAAATTTAAAACTTTTTCAAAGAAATTTATACTCACTCATGTATTATAATTGCATATTGTTGATAAATGTGAAATCTTTAATACATTCTCTATTGTCAATCTCTCACACCTGTGACTAACGACCTTAACAATTCATAAAATCGATTGGTAAAGTAATATTTGTATTTACTTACATATTAGGATTTAACCACATATATATATATATATATATATATATATATATTATAAAATATAAAATATCTAATAATAAAATTAAGTTTGTACAAATTAATTAATAGTTTGTATTTTTATTTCAAAGTTAGTTGTTAGTAGTTGTACGGAACTTATATGTGTTCTTATATTCTCATATTATATTAAGAGATAAATATTGTATACAATTTTTAACTATTTATTAATTTTTAATAAAAGAATATCAAGTAATTTAGAGTATTCTGGATATTAATAATTAACATACCATTCAAACACAAAAGGATCTCATAAAAAAAGGATAACACTCGTTTAAAAAATTATAAATAAAAATAAATAAGTACAATTTATGTTATTTAAAAGTAATTAATTTAACTATTTTTATTAATAGTAATATTTTTTGAGGTTAAATATGTTTTTAATCCATGACTTTGATGCTAAATTAAAATTTGTCATTTTCCGAAACTTTGATATATTTTAATCGTCAAATTTTAAAAATGAATGGATATAATATTTTTAACCCAATTATATCAAATTTTTTTGACGTGTTAAATGTGGTTCCCAACTGAAATTGAAACGGGATGTATTATACATTGTAAACAACTCAAATATTAACATGAAACATATTTGACACGTCAAAAAAATTTAATATAATTGGGTTGAAAGGAATATATATTCATTTTTAAAGTTTGAGCACCAAAATATTTCGGATATAAATAAATTTCAATTTTATGAAAATTTTAAGGACTAAAAACATAATTAACATTTTTTTTCTTAAAATTGATGTTGGGATAATAAGTATTCCTTTTGTTTTGAAATATTATTTATTTTAGAACTCAATTTTAAGTGGACATATAAGAAATAGTTTATATCTGGAAAATTGGAATCTAATAAGTCTCAGAGCTATGAATCAACCTACATATAATTATTTATAGAGAATATCATTAATCTAAAACTTTAAAGGCAAGTTTTCTATTTGTATAATACTTTCACGTACTTTCGAAAAGTAAAATTTAAATCTAATTTAATCTTATCAAATCGATACACTCACTTTATATATATATATATATATATATATATATATATATATATATATTATAAAACTTTCTTATAGTCTATATAAAATTTTTATAATATGACTTAGATTTATTAAGTAAACATACAACCAAAGAAAAGTTGGTACAAAATTTGGGAGTGAGATCCTAACAAGTCTAAAGTTATGGTCCTCTATATATAAAAGGTATGAAACCACCTTTTATAGAATTAGTGGACACACAAACGTTATCGTGTTTGTGTGTATGCATTTTTTAAATATATGAATGATAGTATAGTAGTATGATAATAGTGTAATATTATTAAGTTAATATATAAAATAAATTTATATTTATAAAAAATAAAGTGAAATGAATAGAGAAATTAATTGTTGATGAATAAATAAAAGAAAAAAGATAAACAGTTTTATAGAAAATAAGTAAAAATAACCGTTAATTTTAAAAAATTTAATAAATAATTATATTATAAAGGGTAGAATTGATATTATGAAATATAGACAAAAAAGAAAGAATCTCTTTATATATTGTTATAGATAAAACCTTAATAATAAATTTGTGAATATTTTTTGAAATTTAGTACTCTCAAAATTCTACACAATATATATAATATGTAATAATTTAGACTATCGACTTTTAAACTATACGAAACTCTTAATACATGGAAATCTTCCCATACAGAAGTAGTAAGTTGTATATGAATTACATGATGAACAAGTTTATATACATATTTTAGTAGTATAACTATATATGCTGCAAATGATAAGAAAAGATGTTAGAAGTAAAGAAAGAGAGCAATTGCAAAGGAATTTCCTTCCATGTTGGCCTCCGCGTGTGGGGAAGCTGACCCCACATCCTCGTACGGTCTGCCGCAATCTGTGACATCAACGACGTGTCTTTCTCCAACAATCCCTCATCGACAACGCATCGTACCCGATTCTCCTCATCCACTACCAACTCGACACCGCATTGTACCAAACCCAAACCTCGTTCTACTCTCTCTCATCCCTTTTATTTTTTCCATAATTTTCCATTATCCTTTTACTTTTCTTCACCATGGAAGAAACTATCTTCACTTTTGAAACCGTTTTAGCACACCACAAAAATAGAAAGATACCATGCTATATTATATACGCGAATTCCTCACTCACACCACCCACTTTCTCTTCTCCTTTCATCCTATTTTTTTCCTTCTTTTATCTTCCCTTAGGTATTACACACACTCTCTCTCTCTCTCTCTCTCTTTGTGCTCTGAACTCACTCTAGGGTTTCCTTATTTGCGTGCTGTTTTCTTTGTCTATCTATTTTTCTCTCCCTTTTCTCACTTGGTCTTTCTTAATTGGGAAAGTTTGAAGATGGGAAGAGGAAGGGTTCAGCTGAAGCAGATCGAGAACAAAATCAGTCGCCAAGTCACCTTCTCCAAAAGGAGAACCGGGCTGCGCAAGAAAGCTAATGAAATCTCTGTGCTCTGTGATGCTCAAGTGGCACTGATTGTGTTTAATGCCAAAGGGAAACTCTTCGAGTATTCGTCTGAATCCAGGTTCGTTATTTAACCGACCACCTTTTCAGTACCACGTTAATTGTTTGTGTTTTTTTTCTTTCCTTTTCTCTTCTTTCACTCCTCACTTCTTGCCCAGATTGATTCTTTGTTGGGTTCTTCTGTGATGATTCTCTCGCTCGATTATGCATTTGCTATATCATTTACTCATCGCAAATCTATCTGAATTAACCAGTTATTTCGTTAATTATTATCTCTTTTTGTTTGTTCATTTTTCCACTTTTTTTCGTTGTCCTCCTTGCTTCAAAGTCAACCCCAAAGATTATTCACCAAAATCTTAAATTATAATCACAGATACTTAACAGTTCATCCCAGTATTTTTGTTGATGTACAAAATTATACAGTAATATGATGTACATGACCACAATTATGGTTGACAAGTCACCGAAAACCTTAACCTTGCATTCAAAATCGCTTATAGTAGATTGTTTATCTAAGCTTTGGTACTCAATTTTTTGCCTAAATGTGAAATACTATATATTTAGCACCATATACAACTTTTTAGTTTGTTTATATTGTGTTTTCATTCTTTTTAATTCTGGTTCTAATCGAAGCTTTTTTTTTCCCTGTTCTTATTGCATTCCTTTTGTGAATGTGTTTATATTTACTTCAATAAATTTTACTGGCGAATTTATTAGTGAAGACAGTGCATCATTTTCTGGCGCAAACAGAAACAGTAATAAACCTCTGACTTGAAGTGTATTGTTTCTGATATATAATACAATTTTTTGTCTTGTTTTGTTCACTATAAATACACTGATTCACCACCAAACAAATAAATTAAGAGTACCTAGAGTTTTCCATGTCATTTTGGCTGCTACACTCAGATTTTGTAACTGATGTGGCTGGTTATTTTATACACTGATATAAATATTATGCAGTATAATATAATGATATGTTGGAAGAGAAAAAGTGAAAGTGATATATGTAACAAGAGTTTTGGGATTCATGCACTATTTGTAACATGGATGTGAAGTGTAACAAAAAATCATTATATATTCATACATCTTAAAAATTGTTATGCAATAAATACAATTTCATTACCGATAAAAGGGATTCCGTACATGTTGTGTATATAATATTCATAATGCCTGCAGATTGAGGCACTTTCTCTTACACAACCTGTTTCTTTCTAGGTACTCATAAATTTATTAATTTCTAAATAGCAACTAAACATTGCTCTGGAATCTCCCATGTTGCGTTGAGTTATAAATATCGAAGCAAACAAAAGATAATAACTTAACTGTTTAATATTTTTCTGTTAATTTTTAGAATCCCAAAAAATATACATTGAACTGAATATACGTAGCTTTTCCTGTTTGATATAATTGCATTCTTTAACTTGAGAATAGGAGAGCGGTCAAAGATGGTACAGTTTTGGAATGACATGTTCTTATAGATTTTAATTTTCTTCTTTTTAATTTTAAGATGCTAAATTCAGTTAAATTAATTGTATTAATCTAAACTGTATATTTTAAAAACCTTAACAGTTGTCTAGTCTTCCTGTCTCCCTCTCTCTCTCTATATATATATACATTATTTTTCTCTCAGAATAAACGTGTACATTTTAATGATTAAACAGTCATTGTAATCAATAACAATGTATTCATTACCATTTATTCTAACCCTTCTTGTAGTTTTATTTTTGGTGTACAATAATTTCAATGAAATGAATTATAATAATGTTGTTCAATGTCAATTTTGAAAACCAGTGTTTTGTAAAGTGAGGGATCAATTAGTAATAATTGAAATTTCTATGATTTATTTTAACCCTTCATCTTGTAAAATGTAATATATTTTAATCACACATTAATTTCACTGGAAAGAATTAAAATACAGTTTTGTAAAGTCAACCTTAAACCAGTGTTGTACAAAGTGTAACTAAATTGATCAATACTTGTAATCTTATAATGGTCAAAGTTGTAGTTTAATCAAATGGAAACTGTATTTTGTCTTTCTGATATCTTTCTCTTAAAAGTATTTTTTGTAGAGAGTTTTATGAAATACAGATATCTAGAGTTTGATCCTCAATTCCTTAATTTCAAGCTATGTACAGTTTCAATTTGGGGTTGGTATGAACCTCTTCAAGAGAAGAAAAAAAAACTAACACCACTAAAAGAAATGTTATTATGGATGAACAATTAATATGGATCAACTTCAAAAATCTGTAGATAACTCAAGTTATGAACAAATTACCCTGATAGTTTCTTCTTAGGTGAGCATGCATGAGCTATGAAGTTTAACACATAGTTACAGACACATGATGTTGTTTTGGTCACCATGGTATGAAATATTCACCATTGTACTTATAACTTATTTCTGACAAGAAACTTATATATTAATCAACATTATCAAAATCTCCCACAGAAAAACAAAAAGCAAATGTGTTTTGAAAATGGAAGCTTTATCAATGATATCTATCTATCTATCTATAATAAAGGAAATGCCTTCTTTTGGTTTCTACTTTTGATTAGACTATTTTACTCTTGACCTTAGCATAAATAGTTAAAACTAAAAATGTGTTAATTCCTCTAAGTTACGTACACCAATTATATATCTCTGTTCGATATTTATCTAGCTTTTCATACAAGAGTAGTTTCTTAGAGAGAAATAGTCGTTGTCTCGTGAAAAGGTTGCAGTTTCAAATCTTGAGAACAGTCTGCGAATAGGTCTATATATTCCCATGCCAATCAATAATACCCTATTAGGCAGAATTCCATCTCTTGCACTAGGACCTATGGCGAATACATATGTATGTGCATACTAGGTTCCTTTTGTGTTTCATGTTCTTTTCACCTTAAGTTTATTTTAATAAAATTTAATATTTGTTATTTGATTATTATTCAATCCTCCATTAATATCTAGTCCTATATTCAAGAAATATATGTTTAAAGGTGAAAAAGATGTGTTGAAGATCTTGTATCAACTAAAAATAAAATAGATTTATAAAGTTAAATAACACTTTAAACTTCCTTTCTTTATCATTACCTCACGGTTCATAGTTTATAAAGTTAAATTAAACTTAAAATTTTCTTTTTAAAATAATCTAAATATTATACATAAAAAACATAATTAAAAAAATAAAGACATTTTATTATATCTTGAAATGTTAATCATCGGTATTTGAGGCAATAAAATAATTATTAGAAAACATCATCGACAAGTAGACAACAGTGTAAAACGGTTCTTTAACGTTCTTGTTCAATGTTTTTCTTGAAGATTGAAAGTAATTATGGCCATAAAAAGAGCTATATATATGTTCATTGTAGTTTTCTGAACGATTCTCTCTCTCAACACCAGCATGCATGAAGAGTTATGCAGAACCCAAAGGGTTTTGCTAACAAGGAAGTTTCTGACTCCATTTTTTTTGTGAAAAAACATTGCTTGAAAAAGGGATGTTTCCATAACATTGGACTATGGAGTTGTTCCTCGACAGCATTTAATGTTGTGAGGGTCCTCTTTGGATCTGCTGATAGGTATTTAAGCTTTGTTGGTTTCTCAGACACTGCATTTGCAGGTGGAGAATCTATGGAGAAATGGCTGTTGAGAGAGAGAGAGAGAGAGTTTATTCTTCTGAACACTTTTCTCCCATAGGGACAGGTTTTTACCTAGCAATAGAAAAAAGCTGACATTTAATCTTCGTACCATGTTCAGGGGTTGAAGTCTAAATACAAATTCTGTGTATTTACTCGTAAAAAACGAGTAATGATATATTTTTATATCTATATATATAAAATATATTTATATCTATATATAAAATACCTTGTCAGTATATACAGTCTCTTTTCTAATTACACCAATCTCTAATCAACTTTTGAAGAATTAGAAAAGATATAATCAATGAAGAGATCTTAAGTAATTTAAAAATTATTATTTGTTTCTTCTCTCTTTTTATTCATGTATTTATCTGAGTTATGTTTTCTTCAGTCTACCACAACATTTACCAGATAGAGTTTACTTACTCTCTATCACTTTTTTCTAAAAGCATCATATTATATACTATATTAGCATTTTGCTTTCTATATTTTCCCATATTCGATATCAAATATATACATATGTAAGAGGTATCCATAAAATCGTTATTTGTCTATATTTTTCTATCATTATATCATTTATGCTTATATATGTTTATGCTCTTTCTCTAGATATTTCTTATTTATGTATTTTATAGCATTGGACTTTCCATAATAATTTCCCGAAAAAAAAAAAAAAGAGAGGAGAAATTAGTTATGCAATATTTTAGTACGATATTGTGTAAGCTATATAAAAAAATGTGTGATGGCAGATGGTAAGAAAAAAATAGTGTTAAAGGTAAGCATTGCATGAAAGCATACCCATAAGAGATAATTATATAATTTATATCATATTTTTTAATACTAATTTGTCTATACATGTTTCTATCATATTAATTGTTTTATTTCACTTTTATTTTCATTTTGTCTATTTGAATCTTAACTGTTAAAAAGGTACACGAATTTTAAAAAATATATATAATTTATCAAAAATGAAATGTGTATCAATAATTATTTATATTAAATGCATGTAAATTTAACATATTTAGTCATATTTCTAAAATATGAAGAGTGCAAGTGCCTACCATCACCTGATCTACCACTGGTGTGAGAAGTTTGGAATTGAATTGAACAATAATTTTAATTACTATGTAAGAAAATATCGTTTGTAATTATAGTTTCAACTCCATGAAATAATAATTAATGAAATGAAAATTTATTATGCATGCTTTTGATTCTCAATTCTTGTCCAAAGAATAATAACTCTTCTAACTTTAATCCTACATTGTGCACATGATTTCTTTGTTTTTATTGCACATCATTATTGCTTCAACAACTATTTTGATGTTGTTGCTTAGCCATCATTGTCAGAATTTCATTGCTATATAATGATTGTTGTTATGGCTACTTGCAGACTTTGTCATCAATTACTATCAATATGCATATAATTGGGTTTAGCCAATGGAACATTAAACAAGTTAAAGTGTTTCATAAGCTTGAAATTGATTTTTTTTATAACATCAGTTCTCAATACTTTATCATAGATTATTTTAAATTTTATCTTGAATTCGTAAGAAAATGGATGAGTTTGGTTGAGCTCGTTTTAAATTAGGTTGAAAATTTTAATCTATATAGAAATTGTTAGTTGGACTGTCTCAGAATAGTCATTTATGAATTGAAATATCAAAGAAATAACAAAATGTAAACAGAACTTAAATATAATTCCACAATTATAAGAATATTATATCTTACTAAACTATGTTTTGCACAAATTCTTATTAGAAAGAAGTATCATGCTGATTTTAAATAAATGTAGAGTAAAACAATAACACAAAGTGCTCTTTACAAAACTATTAATAAAACATTAGTTATATCCAATAAAAATATTTAACTAAAATAATTTATAATAATCTAAATAAATTACACAATTAAACTTGTTCCTTGAACAGTTGGATTCATAAGTTATATTGGTTGTATTATGGAGTTGAAGATTATAGGTAAGAGGATACAATGATTGTTTTGAATGTGACAATCATAATAACGTTCAAGTTGGTAATTAGTTATATCTTGATGGTGATGGAAATGGTGACAGAAATAATAAAAAAAGGAAAAGAAATGGAGAAAGTTATTTCAGGATGGAAAAGAATGGTTAGAATTTGTGACTAAGAAAGTCAAATTTAAGAATTTAAAGAATTAATTTTAGCTGTACAATAAATATGGAAAAATATCAGACATCAAAATTATGATTTTGATTCTGAAAATACTTAATAATTAAACTCAATTTTTAATTTCAATTGAAAATCCAATTCTCATTTCGCATCTACATTTATTATAACAGTATTCTACATAGTGTGAAAAACATTCAGCAGCGCCTCATCATTTTTTATTATTATTACTATATAGTGACATCTGTTACATTTTCTCTATACATGTTTCTCTCTTTCCTATGTATACAATCCATTCCCAAAAGAGTGTACTTTGCTAATTTTGCATTTGGCCATGCCATGTGATCCAACAGGACCCTAACAACTATACCTACAAAATTTGGTAGAAGCACTCACTGTTGCATAATGTTCGGAATATTCCTTAGTTTCGTAGGTTGAACTCACGTGTTAACCACAGGGTACCCTACTCTAAGTATCCTAAGATGTTTTTAATAATAATCGAAAACAATAAACACTGAGACTCAAATAAAGTACATATAAAATGCAAATAGTATATCACTTTACAGATTGGTTTTCGTTTTATATTTCTCGAGTATAGTTAAGTCTAAACTTACTCTCTTAATTAGAATAGTCTCACATTTTTTTTATTTCTCACATATACTTTGCGTATAATTTGATTTATTTTTGTAATTTTATAGTGAATAGAATAATAAAGTTCTGAGTATTATTGTTTCTATTATGACAGTATGGAAAACGTCCTTGAACGATATGAGAGACATGCCCATATAGGGCAACTTGTTGAAGATGGTGATGAATCACAGGTACCTCCTCTAATCACAGCTTTTTTAATATCTATATAAGCTTAGTTTTATATATATATATATATATATATATATATATATATATATATATATATATATATATATAATGCATCGCCAACAGCATGAATATCTGTGCTTTCATTGTATTTACATAACTTATATTGCTATAGTATCTGATTTTTAACCTTCTGTTTTGATATATACTATGGAAGTTTTTACATTAATGTGGCTGAAAGATGCATTTGGTGATATACATGAAGCTTATGTGTACTATTTACACTATTTTGCTGTCACGTGAACCTTTCTATGAATGTTTGATGACAAGTTAATCAAAATTGTGCAGTTTTCAAACTGAAGAACCAAAACCACACTGTCAAAAAAGAGGCTATTTATAGTGTACAGGTGTAGGATTCTCTTTAGATATTCACAAGGAATGCGTATATAATAGAACCAGAACACAACCAAGAGAAAAGTTTTGTGATGTAACATTTTATTTAATGTAAACTAGGTTTCATTCATATATTAGCTAGAGAGACAACATACATACACATATATATACTTTAATAACACAATCCAACATATATAATTGTAGGGTTTGGAACCCTAAGAGCAAAAAACTAGGTCATGTCTAAAAAGTGACCTATAAACACTCTTTTTCCTTTACTCAACTGAAGTGTTTCGTTCATAAAAACTGAAACTTTAAAGAGAATATGATTTCAAATGCATTCACTGAGGTGTCATTTGCTAAAGCCATTCGGAATTGGTTTTGTTCACCCTCCTCTTTCAAAGTGAGGTGTCATTTTGCTAAGTTGCCCTTAAAATCCCGTCAACACATAATGATTAGCAAATTTTGAAGCAAGTGTGAGAAAGACAGTGTAAGAATGTGTGATAGTAGCAGAAGAGTAGAAGAGAAAATGTTTAGAGGGATAAAGTGTAAGCATGAGAAGGTTGAAGTGACTGTGCAGAAGTAGGGAGAAGCTATGCATGGAGAAATGGAGAAAAGGAGAAAAGGAGAAAAAGGAATATGTTTATGTAATAGGTTGTACAAATGGAGAGAGGGAAGAAACGAATCTTTAGCAATCCCTTCTTTTTGGGGTGTTCAAAAAATAAAAGAGTGAAACTGAACCAAGTTTTTATTTTTTACTCAATTTTTTCACTAGTTCACTTACAATAAAATAAGAGAAATTACATTATAATTTCTTGACAACAAGAAGCCATTCAATTTACATGAAAATTATGTAAATTTCTTATAATTAAATTTATTTAAAAAAACAAATATAAAATAATAAGACAAAATTGATAATAAAATTTAGTTAGTTTTTGCTTATATTTTTTAGTTGCTGCAAATATTGTATTAGAAGAGAAAATTCTAAAATAAATGTTTACAAAAACATTTAACTCGCAATTGGGAAATATAAATAATATTTTATTTCACTAATATTCTTAGTGTGTTTTTTCTTTTATTAAAATTCATTAATTTATAAAATGTGAAGATTGACTTCAATTTGTTTTCATACTTCTACCAATACAACATCCTTCTTTTGTTGCTATTTTTGTAGGCCAACTAAAGTTGAGCAACTTCAGTTTAAAAATAATTACTACCCTTATCAATATATTTAATTGATTGTTATTTATGAGATCTTTCTTAGTATCACTACTTTATCCTTAAGCTATATGCATTGCATTCTGGCTATTAGTACATTCGTGAATCGATTCTAGTTTTGATAACAATCCTTAAAGTTATATCAATTATTTTTGTTGGCATTACAACAATTTTCTTTGAATCCAAATCATGTCAAGTTTTTTTTACATTTAAACCAATTTTTCAATTTCATCATATTTGAACTTGTTATTACATATCATCCACATAAAGTATCTAAATTATAATTGGATTCAATCTCAAGAATCCATCAAACTTTTCATAACATTGTCTTAATTCTTGTTTAAACATTTACAAACTCTTTTTCAATTCACAAATCATATTCTCCTTCCTAGTCTCTTAATAAAAGATTCAAGTTAGGGTATCTCCTCGTCTAAATCATCATGAAGAAATGTAATTTTTATATCTAAGTATCCTGGGAAGATTTCTTAAGTAGTCATACTGCTTAATATAAACATAATAGTAAATTTACCATCACAACTAGAACAAATATTTCAGTGTAGTTAACTTTTGTTGAAACTCTTTAATATTTAGTTTGGCTTTATATCTTTGGGTGTCATAATCATCCTCCGTCATTCTTTCGCTTAAAATTGCATCTCTATAAATCATATTTTTGTTTGTATTATCCTAAACACAGTAGCCAAACATATCCAATAAAAGTGCACTTCTTTTATTTGTAATCAAGTATATTTTTGAAATATTATAGTTTTAGAAAGAGGCTTGAATAGACATTACTTTATAAATATTTCCCCTGTTATGCCTATTAAACAATGACAAAGATTTGTTTGAAGGTGTTACAAAGAAGTTCACAAACACTACAACAAACATTTTATGATAACCAACTATTACAAGTTTCTTACTACCACTTTTGGCTTACAATAAGTACTTAAAGTCACCCTTGACTACCTACCATCGAGCATGAGAACGTAAGGTCTTTATGGACAAAGTACATAAAGTTTCTCGAGATTATACATTTGTTAATACAAAGTTCACAGACAAAAGAGTGAGTATAAAATTTAAATACTAGTTGTACTTAGAGATTGTCTCACAACAATGAAGAATTTACAAATAAAGAACTCTCTTTATATTGCTTGGAAGATAACTTTTGCTTAGGACTAAGGAGATAGTAAAAGAATGGAGGTTTTTATAAGCATTTGCTCATTAAGTCATCTTTAGACTCACTTGAATGAGTTGTTGCAAATCCTTTGTTGGTTGTTGAGTCAAATTTCAAACTTAAATGATTTTCTAGGTTTGAATAACTTTAACATTGAAGATGCATTCAATATAATCCATATATGCATTAAATGCACTTCTCTTCTTGCAACATCTCGATAGTTGGATGGACTTATCAGGAAAAAGCTTTTACTTGAAATTAAGTAAATCACAATTTATTCGGTAAAACAATCCTTTCTAGATAAAGCATGCGTTAGTGAGTTGGTAAATTAAAGCAACTTTAGCATGAGTTTGAAAAGATCATTAATGTGGTAGCACCAGTGTAGGAAGGGAATTTGGCAGCAGTTATTTTTTCTATTCTACACCGGTTTTGGAACTGAGGCATATAAGATCGAGGCCAAAAAGGGTCAGTTTTTGGCCTCGGGTGAAAACCGAAACCATATCTTCCCACTTTCTAGTTCAGTTCTCTAGGAACTGAAGCCATATGGTCATTGGTTCATCATCATAGCTCTGTGTGCGTCTGCGTCATCGTAAGAGCCATATTCATCCTTCAAACCAAAACCATTAACACCCTTCTAGGTCCTCTTCACATCCCGATCCTCACAAGCATCCAATGGCTCCTCAAATCCTTCAGCCAACTCGAGTCAATTCTTCGAAACCTCCACGCCAAGTTCGTCCCCATCGTCACCATCCGAATCAAGTCTCAATGAGCCATATTCATCGCCGACTGATCGCACCCTCGCCCGCCAAGCCCTCGTCCAAAACGGTTCCCTCTTCTCCGACCACCCCAAGACTCTCGCCACCTCCGAAATCCTCACCAGCGACCAATGCAACATCGGCTCTACCTCCTATAGCCCCATGTGGCGTATCCTCTGCTGAAACCTCACCTCCAAGATGTTGCACCACTCATGCGTCAAGTCCTTCTCTAGGATCTGCAACTGGGTCCCCCACACCCTCCTCGCTCGCCTTAAATATGATTCTCAATCTAACGATTCTCAACCCAACGCTTGTCTTCATGTGCTTTGGGGAGCGACTCGACGAGGGCAAAGTCAGAGATGTTGAGGGCGTCCAAATGGTTCACTATTTGAACCCTAATCAAACAATATGGCCTTGGTTCAATTTTTAACCGAGGCATAAAGTTTTTTTGGCACTGGTTTCCCTACCACCAGAGGCCAGACATCAAACGTCCAATGGCATTTTTTAAATATTGGCTAAGTTTTTGGCTTCAGGTCTGAAATCCTGAAGCATATGAGGTCATTTGGCACCGGATTTTTGAGAATCGAGGCATAAAAGCCTTTTTTGCTTCGGGTGTATAGTGAACCGAGGCATAAAAGTTGACAGGAGTTGCAAAAATGTCACCGCACCAATATATGCTTTAGTTCTTGGATAACCGATGCATATAAGACGAGTTAAAAGCCCACTTCTGCATTAGTGTAGAAACTACAAACTAGATTCTCTTGGTCAAACGTAAAGAATATTCATTAGATGTTTATGAAGTGTGATATCAATTTAAACATATGGGCATTTCGTTTGAACATGTAAATGTTTGTTAGACATTGAAATAATAATATACATTATTATATCGTTTCACACATTAAACACAAATATATTTTGTGGTTTTAACAAGACTTTCGTCTTACAAATAAAGTACTAACATGTTTTTGTGTTTTGTTGTTTCCAATTAATCAAAATTATAGGTGTTAAACTTTTCCTTAACAAACTTCTATTTATCAATCACAAAGAGATCTTAATGCTTATGTTGTTGTCCTTTGTGTCAATGTTTTACCGTCAATGTGATTGTTATCAATAAAATTATTTTGTTTCTTTGCATACTTCAAGTTGGTATTAAAACTTTCGATCTTGGGATCACTAAAACGTTAGTAGTTTCTCGTACCATTGTTCTCCATCATCGTCGATAATAATAACATATAAATGCATTATTAACAAAGTTGTGCACATCATCAAGTAACCCCACTACTATCAATGTGTGTAGCCCACTTGTAAAGTCCACTCGTTGTCACCACAAATAAGGTCAATATGAGACCTCTTAAACCCATTAAAAGAGGTGGTGACATCTTATTTGACTTTGATTTGAGTGTATATGAATTTATTTGTTCTTTTGCCAATTGTTCTCTTGTTACGTCTTTGGTTTTGTGGTTTTAATTTGACATATGTTATGAAAGCTTATAAAGAGAAACAAAATCATTTGAGAAGAATAGTTTAATCAATGATTGGTCATGTGGATCATATTCCTTATCCATAAAGAGTAAAAGTACATTCAATGTTATTAGTTCTTTGTCTTAGCTTGAATTCTTAACTCTAGAGCTATTGATCACATGACTCCATTTCTAATTAGTTTTATATTCTCATTTGTTCCCTATACTACCCTAGGGTCAGTTTACCTTGTTGAGTGTAGTGCTATTTTTATTTATTCTCATAAACATAGTAAATTAGATCCTAGACCTCTTAAATCTCCATTTATTGATTGTCCTTCTAATAAAAAGAGGTGTGAATGTTTTCATCTTAAAATTCGTCATATCTTTATATTTATGGATGTCACTTTTTATGAAAAAAATCTTTTTATGAGTTCTTCACTTCAAGGAGAGAAAAACTTGAAGTAAAGGATGTTTACTTCTTGTTATTGTCATAGTTGTCTATACAAAATGTTCCATATCCAAGTTATGAAGTCACTAGAAATGGATTGAAGAAACCCAAAATGAGGAAGAAGAAGAAATCTTTGAAAACAAAACATCAAAGAAAGAAAGAACACTCATTTTGATGATATGACACTAAAGGCTCATTTTGATGAGTTCAATTTAATCTTGATGGAGGTTCAAGACGTATGCCTCAAGGTAGATGATAAAGATGCAATGATTCTCATGTTAGCTTCTATTTTGCACCCTATGAGAACCTGGAAAGTTTTTTAGTGTCGGAAATGAATCCATTACACTTAAATAGGTTAAGTTCATTCTCTATATAAGGAAGGTTCGCCTTAAAGCATTGAGAATGTTAAGATACATTGAGGTTAATGATATTCAAGAAAGACGAAAAGTCAAGAAAGACCAGAACTTGTCTAAATGACGATTGTAAATATTGCAAATAGTCAACATATTGAAAGATTATTTAAGATTGGAAGCAAAATCATGTAATGACTACAATTTGAAAGGTTGAGTATGAATATCTAAAGAGACTAAATACATTTAATGGGAGTACAAAAAAAATGAATATTTATTAGGTATGATTTTCTACGCAATATGAATAGGAAAATACATTTAACACCAACTTTTTCTAATAAAATATTAATTTAATTGGAGTACAAAAAAAAATGAATATTTATTAGATTTACGTGATTTTTTTTTAATTGTGGATTTTAGTCTAGTATATTTTATATATATTTGTGATTTGCAGCACATCAAAGTTTTCCTTTTTAAAAAAACAGGGTGAAGTTAGTTTCAAATTAAGTGTGTATACGTATGTTCTCAGCATCAATATCATTGTAATATTGTAGGGCAATTGGTCCTTGCAATGCTTCAAGCTCACCGGCAAAGTTGAAGTCTTAGAGAAAAACTTAAGGTACATTATTCATCCTTCTGCTATAAACTTAACAATAACTTTGAACTATGCTGCTACTCTTTCAATTAATTATAACCTTTTTGTCTTCTGTTCTCACCAAAAACACCATTCTGTTCTTTTTTTCCAGTTGATAATTTCTATAAGTAAGAAAATCTGCTAATTTAACACCAAAATTTTAGGTGATTTTTGTCAAATTTCTTGAGACACAAAAGGTATCTCTGAGAGCGTGTTTTTTATTTCTTTTAACAAGCCAAAGTGAGATAATACGAAAAACTCAGAAAAAATCTCCAAGGCAATACAATATAAAAATTTTAACAGTTCATTTTAATTTGTGTGAACAGGTAATAATGTTTAATAATTTATCTTTTTTAAGATGCTTCAAAACCATTTAGTTTTTGTGTAAGAAAATCAAAATTAGAAATAAGTTATGACATGTTGAATATAGGAACTTTGTTGGACAAGATCTGGATCCCTTGAGCTTGAGAGAGCTTCAGAGTTTGGAGCATCAGCTTGACACAGCTATAAAGCGCATCCGAACTAGAAAGGTGCAAAATTAATTGCTTTATCATCTTCAAACAAATAACAAAACTAAAACAAGTCCACAAAAACCATTTCAAAAGTTAAACGAGTTTTATATATGCATAACATTTTTCTGCGGCTAATCTTCATATCATGATCATGATTCTTGCAGAACCAAGTGATGAATGAATCCATCTCAGATATGCAGAAAAAGGTAACCGGAGATTTACTAATGTATGTCTGTTTCTTTGTAATAAACATTACTAAAAAAATTCATATTTTCAGCCAATTTTGTTTTCAAAATATTTTTCTAGGAAATATCTACAAATTTTGTTGTAAAATTTTTTTGCAAGAAATTGCTATCAATTTTCTTGCAAAATATTTTATATAAAACATTTTTCACAATAAATTTTGTAAGAAATACTTGCAAATTTTATAATTGGGTAGAAAATGATTACTCACGAAAGAATTACCTGTCAATTAAAATTCTTAGAAAAAATGGCAGAAAAAAAGTTTTTTCTTACAATTTTTTTTAACAAATTTAAAGGAAAAATCTCGTGTAATATGAAAATTTCTAATAATAAAAAACTAACCATTAACATTTGTCGATAAAAAAATATCGTAAAAACATATTACATATACTTTATGTATAATGTAGTAACAAAGTGTGGTGTGGATGTGACAGGCAAAGCAACTGCAGGAGCAAAATGGGACGCTTACAAAGAAGGTAGAAGCCATGTAATGTATGAGTTTTGTATTAAGAGAAGGGATAAGGGAAAAAGGTTGTTGTTGACCTGTTTGTTACATTGATGAGTAGATTAAGGACAAAGGAAAAGCAGTGGCTGAACGTTCACAATGTGTGCCACAAACCATTCCTCAACCATGCCCTCCACAGCTACAACCACAACATAGACTTGTTCCTTCTTTAACACCTCGGTATCTATCTCATCTCTCTTCTCACCATCTATATATAAAAACCATAGAATCAACTTTTCAAATTTAGAGCTCATAAACTCAATACTTTAGATTTTAGGTTGGAGGTATATTGTTATTAATTTTCTTATGAATTTAGTTCAGGTATCATTGTCATTGAATCTCTAGTTTTTATATATGTAGGTCAAATTTGTTAGAAATTACGAAAATAAACAAGTCATAAAATATTTACTCATCATGGTTTAAGTCGTGTGGACTCATGATGACTTCAAAAACAAAATCTCGACTTCACAAATTTTTTAGAAAGTGATGTCGTCATGGATATTGACGACTTCACTTCTTAGTATTCATAAAAAAATTGTGTAGAGTCTTCACGATTTTGCTTTTGAAATCGGCACGAGTCCATACGACTTATTTTCTGACTTGCTAATGTTTGGACAAATTTGCCAAAAAAAAGAAACCTGAATCTACCCTGTAAATCTCCTTTTATGAATCTATATATATTACTAGAGTTTTGAGATTATAAGTGTGAAAATGGTGCAGTGAGAATTTACAAGCTGCAGCGGCACTGGAGGAAGTGGATGAAGGACGAGCAGTTCCTAGTACGACTACTCTGATCCCACCATGGATGCTGCATCAGTTTGCAAGATGAATAAGTGTGGCAGTGTTATGTTTGTGACATGTTATGGATGTTAAAAGCATAAGCTATATAAGTATGTGTCAAAAACATAAAGAATAATGGTGTACCCATGCATAACTGCTCATTCTTCAATAGGATGTGCCTTCAAATTTCATGCTTTTGCCAAATATTTCATTGGCCAAGAATGCTATTATATATAGTGCAAGTGATTTTTCCATGCAAATCATGGAGTGTTATCTTTAGCAAATAATGAATGGTGCAACTTAAATAATAAAACCGTGAAATCAACAGTTATGTGTGCTAAAAGTAAATTTTCTCAGTGAATGCGCACCAGAAAACCTAAACATGCAAGGGGCTGTTAGCATTTGGAAGAACTTTTTTATTGTACTTTTTTTAAAAAAAAAAAGTTTATATAAAATCAGTAAAAAAATAAATAAAAATTTTACTTAAATCAAACAACTACTTAAAGATTGGGAGGAGAAAGCTAAGTAAAAAGATGCACAAACACAAAACCAGTTAAAAAAATGATCAAATATTTATCTCCATAGGAACTACACCATAAGAAAGACAGTTTCTTCCTGCATCTTCATAACTTTCCTCCTGAAACTTTATGTAAAGAAATTTTACATTTTATCCTTTTTTAGATTGTAAATTTAAAATTTATTTTTTTATTTTTGTCCTGTATAATTCCAAAGTCAAAAATAAATTTAGATTATAAAATTTAGTAGTCCTTTGTTTTTTTTTTTTTTTAAAAATAAATT
>Ga0214543_1003397_pt1 | contig 30910 bp, 19 predicted proteins | sample CNSS2metaG_FD_160094 | JGI IMG/M metagenome (GOLD analysis project Ga0214543, IMG submission 160094) | Root nodule microbial communities from cowpea collected in UCLA plant growth center, Los Angeles, California, USA - CNSS2 | ecosystem: Host-associated > Plants > Roots > Nodule | place: USA... | reverse complement strand
GACTCTCTGTTTCTCTATTTCTGATTTGTTCTTGGGTGTGAACGTTTGGGGAAGATGAAATGTGAGAGCTTTGTGCTGGGACGGGGGTTCTGATTCGGTGTGATGTTGTATTGCAGGGAAGCTCTTGCAGTTGGTGACAGACTTTTCCGGCGAAGAGGAAAAGGAGGGGGAGGCGGAGGAGGAGGAAGAAGATAAGGAGAATGAGGCGGATGATGGTGGTGACGCGGAGGTCCGTTAAACCTATCATCAAGAACGTGCAGAGGGACATGTCTCGCGAAAAATTTAATTAAAAAAAAATATTTTTACCTATGGCTTCGGTTCATTTAAAACCGAGGCATAAAAGAGACTTTATGGTTTCGGGTAACAACCGAGGCCAAAAGAGGTACATTTTGGCCTCACCCCAATATGCCTCGGTTCCAGACCCGAGGCAAAATGAGGAAAATGACCGGGACAAAAAGCCCTTACTCCACTGGTGATTGTTTAATAATTGATGATAATCAATTATCATTATTAACAATAAATTATTCTTTGATCAACATAGTATACTTCAATAGCCTGTTTTCTCAAATAATAAACTATTTTTCTAGATAGTTGGTTACGTATTAACTTACTCTTTCTCATAAAAGGTTATTTGTTGTGCATTTAATAGATTATCCTTTATTTGTTCTTTCGTGGTGGTGCACATAAACATTAATTGAGTAAATTGTTCTTAAATATGTTTCTAAAAACTACTAAAAACAAAATAATTGATTACCACTTAACATCATTGATTAAGTCAAAATTGAAATGACGTTACAAACACTTCTCAAGATTGTCTTTAAGTGAGAAATATTTTAAGAAGTTCATACTCGTTAACATGTTTATTATCCTTACATAGTACTGAGATGGTTTTTCAATTATATTTGTCAATCACCAAAATTATTTTGCAATTTACTAAACAATGCCTAAAACGTGAGTTATCTAAGAGGTTTACTTATAAAAGGTTTTCTAAAGCTTAAATTAGTGTATCTTGTGTTATTGGGTAATCAATGCTACAACAAAAAGTTATGAAACTTGTGTAATGTCAATGTATTTGTGGGCTTTGAATAGGCTTTCACATGATGGGTCTTTAGTAGCACAATCATATTACATAAATGGGTGATTATTGTTTAATTTGTTTAATTAATGAGTACAGTCAATGTAACATCATTTATTAACATACTTAACCAAGCTTTTTATATTTCATTGGTGGAACATGTCTAACACCTTGATTCTTTTTATACCCCTTCGATTTATGGTGTCCAAGATAATATCGACTTCATGTAGTACATTTATAGACATTGTTGAGAAATGTTCCAAGAACATCATTTTATAATAATTCATTAAAAAAAAATACTTTAGAGGGTTGTCTACTCAATATTTTGCTAAGTATTGACCAACTCAATCCTTAATATCCATCACAAACAAGTGATATATATCTTGATTATTTTGTTTATTTTTATTCAACATTGTATTAATGCGTATGCAAATAGATTTTATGAAAATGTTTGTAATATTTCTTGAGGGTAGTTAAGGGGTTGTTAATTGTATTATTTATAACTGTGATTGCATGTTTAAAAAGACCGTTGTGGTTGTGATATAAACATTTATAAATAACCTTAAAATTTATACTCAATATAGAATTAGTGAGATTCAAACTAGTCTAAAATAAAATATATTATGTAATCTGTTATCCTTGACTTTTATTATTTTTATGTATTCAAATGATAAAAAAAACCCACAAACTCATTAAGTGTTTGAAAAAATATCTATAAAAAAATTTCTTAATAATTAAAAATATTTCAAGGAACTAATTCATCCTCTCTGTCAATTACTAATTTAGTGTTATCTTTTAACAACTTTTAGCAGACATTTTTAAATATTGTTGACAAAACTATCTTTCTTCATTAATATTATTATCTCTTATTTATTTTAATATTATCTAATTTTTGATTAAAAACAAAGAAGAATAATAATATAAGAAATGTTAGTTTTATAAACATAGTTCAAGAAAGGCGACTTGAATTATCACATATTTAAAAAAAAAAAAACTAGAATGAGAATATTATTAAATATATTAATTTTAGAATATTGTTACTTCTAATTAATGCATACAAAGAAATAGGACAAATAAAAAATCCAAGACATAAACAAAGAGAAAAAAAATTGAAACAACATATTTTCATATTGATTCACTATATAAAGTCATACCTAGTTATTCAACCACACCAATTAAGATCACACTATGATTTCAAAATTTTTACAAAACAAACAACCAAATAGTGAAAATAAAAGTAAACAACTAAAACAAACCAAATATTCAATTCTACACAACTTATTACTCTCTTAGTAATACCTATTACTACATTACACTTGGAAACCCTATTCAAGAACATATAAAGGCTAAAATTTAATTGAGAGATAAGAACAATATCACCTAGAACTAAGTCATCACATCAATGAAGAAAAAACTTAGCTAAATCTCCATGTTTTCAAATCAAGATAGTGATTACACAAATGCACAAAAAAAAAAAAGTCTAAAAAACAATTTCCAACATAGTTTGGATTCTTTCTGTAAGTGATTTTAAAAAGAATAATTTTGATTTCATGTGAATTGATTTTAAAATAAGAGATTATATAAAATTCAATTTGTCAAATGGATTAAAATTACAATTCATTTTATTAGTTTTACTTATTAGTTAAAATGTTAAAATTACAATTCATTCTATTAACTTGTCATTTTAATTAGAACATAAGTGTACAAAATAAATGTTTAATATATTAAAAACCCGTTTTAATAGATTAAAAAAAATAGATTTGCATATGATTTTTAATGATTCAAATAGATTAAAATATTACCTAATCAATGACAATACTTCATAAATCCAAACCAACAAAATTTTAATAAATTAAAAACACCTCTAAAACGATTAAAAAAAAAAAACTACCTATCACTAATAAAAACTCCAATAAATAAAAAAAAAGTTGTACAGGTGTAACGAATGATCAAATAATTAAAAAGTAAACTTACATTAAGTCCTAATAATAAAAACAACTTAAAATACTTCTAAGTATTCAAGAATTTTCAAAAAAGTTATGTGAATGGTTGGATTCGTTAAATATACAAATTATAACTCTAAGACGAAAAATCCTTTTAATATTTGATTTTTTATTATTATTATTGGCAAATATAAAAGAAAAGATATTATAATGCAAATCTTGACAAACTAGTATTCTTATCATCCTTATCGATTTTTGTTGTCTTAGAAAAAAAAATAATTGTAAGGATTTATGTGAATTATCATATTTTTTCATTGACATAATTATTTTTCAAACAATTTTTTATTTAAAAAATATCAATAAAACAACTTACTAAAATAAACAATAAGTTTTGTAAACATCAAAGTTGGAAAAAAAAATATTTACGATGAAAACAGTATGTAAACATTTATTTGGGATAAAAAGAACTACCTTATCACTTACAATAAGCTACGAATGAATCGTATTATTTAATGTACATCAATAACAGAACATAGTAGAAATTACTTTTTTATTAAATACTACAATAATAAAAAAATTAATTAAGGTTCATATGTAAAATATAATTTTTGAGGAACAAAAAGTTATTTTAGACAAAATAATAATACAAAAGTAGTGAGAGATTCGCTTCCGCGCTCATCGGATATCCGTTACCTGTTTCATTTTCCTTTTACAATTATTTATTTATTTTTCTATTTTATTTTACTTAATTTTTATTTTTTGTTTTTTTTCTCTCTCCTCTCTTTCTATCTCTGCGATTAAAACCCTAATTTTGCTCTCTCTTAACTTCTTCTTCTCTCGAATTCGAAGCTCTCTCTTTTTCTCTCATGGCGCCGGCGCATGAAGAGAACCCTTACGAAGGCGGCGGCGGGGGGTTTGGCAAGTTCCGTAAAAGACCCTTACGCAAAACTCAAACGACGCCGTATGATCGTCCACCGACAGCGCTGCGAAACCCTAACCGAAACAACGGTTGGTTCTCAAAGCTCGTCGATCCCGCGCAGAGACTAATCGCTTCCAGCGCTCACAAACTCTTCGGCTCGCTTTTCCTCAAACGCCTTCCCGCACCACCAGGACCAGCAGCAGCAGCACCAACACCACAAGGTTTCTCTCTGAACACATTATCAATTAATTTAAATTGATACCTTATAATTTAGGTTTTTCTTTTGCATGTGTTTTTTATTTATTTCACTATAATATTATCTCTTTCGGCGTTGTTAGTGCTGACAATTAATAATGTCAATGTGTTCAATTTTTAAAGCATTTAAGGCGGGATTTGGATAATTATTATCACTATTATTGTGTGTACATTTCTGAACTAATTGAATTTTAGTTCATGGAATCTTAATTGTCTAAAAGCATGAGAATTTTGCGCTATGTTACGTGTTTCTGAACATTTGTGAAAAAATCCTGTTGTGTGATACTGTGTATCCTGTTACTAAATTATAAAACTTGTCTTATATAACAAGATGGTGCTGTAATTTAATGTGATGGAAATGCGGGTTTTAAATTGAGTTTGGTGTATTGAGGATGTGGGTGAAAGGATAGAATGAAACTGGGTGTGTGTAAACGAAGGAAACTCTCTTCTTCACTTAGAATGTTGGCATGGAGCACAAGGTCGGGATTTTTGTTTTTTGAGTTTACAGGAAGTGGTTGCTTTCTAGAGAAAAGTGCATGTGGGGGTTTGGGAACTAGATTCTGCATCCCTGAACCGATTTGGCTTGGCTTTGGGTTGGTTGTAGAGTTGTAGATTCTCTCAGTGGTTTCCATCATTTGTAACGTGGAATTAGTTTGTAAACAGTATCTATAAGAATGTAAGTAGTGTGGTATAATTTGTGCTATTAAGCCTTTGTTTGCTTGGGAAGAAAGAAATCCGCCGGAAGGAAAGAGGAGAAATGTGTCAGAAATAAGTGGAAGATGGGTTTGTTTGGTTGAAGTGAAATAGGGTGGAAAGAGGGAGGAAATTAATGAGAATGTAAAGGTGTATGTATGTGTTTGATTTGAAAGAAACTAAAGAAGAAAGATAAAATAAGTTATTATTATTAATAATAATTTCATTATTAATATATTTTTAATATTAGCATTTATCATTTTATTATCAATATTATTTTTGTCATTAACTATGAATATTGATTATTTTTTTGAATGTTATATGTTATATTTATTATTTAGTATTTTAAAATGATATTATTTCTATTATAATAAATAAATTAATAGAACAGGTAAAGTTTCTGCAAAGGAGGAGAGGGGGTTTGGTGTTTTGTCTGCACAAGAGACAAAGGCGACGGGATGGGTGACGTAATGTTAAATTGTGCAGGGAAGGGGTTGGATGTATATATAAAGATACAATGAGAAATGCAGTTGGTTCAACAGTGTGTAATATTGAAAGTTTTGATTATTGGACCCATTGGAATTTACACATTCCATTTATTTCTGGTTTTCTAAAGCATCTTATTCCATCATTTTCTTTCCTTTTCTTTCATCTCATCATCTTTCTACACATACAAACATGCTGCAAATGGTTTGTGTTGCTTATCTAATTTCAAAGTTGAGAGTAGGAAAGTGTAAATGAGAAATGGGAATCAATGCTATGAAATTTTTCTCTGGGCTTTCTGCTTTCCCTATTTTTCATTTTGGGAACCAATGCCCATGTAACTTGTTAGTTGTAAATTTTATGTGAATTTTCATTTTTTTAATTTCCTTTTTATTTTGTTTGCTGTTCTCTGATATTTGAGTGAGAAATATGATTCCTTTTTTTATTTATGGTATATATATTTTGGCACAGAAGTAGTACAGGAAGTGAGGGACCATCACCAGGAAACAGCTCTCATTGTAAGTAGACATGCTTTACATCTTATATGTGTTCGCTTCTCCTTATGAATAGTATTTTGGGTGTTGATAAGCATGCATTTCTACTGTGCTGCTAGTAATTCGTTGGCTTCTTCATTATTAAATTACAGCATAAAATTACCCAGTTATGAAGATTGAGTAATAGTGAAGCTTTACTTTTTTCTCTTGATTATTGATACACTATTTTTTTTTTGTTGACAAATCATTATTGAGAGCTCAGACTCTTCGATGATTATTTTGTCTCTCTTTCAAAGGAATATAATTTTGAATGTATAATATGCCAAGATGGATAGTTTTCACTGGAAATTCAAAACATGTTCAATTGATTTGGTTGAATAACTCTGCTCCTTGTTTGTTAAATTAATTGGGGTGCCTACCGAACTTCATATCGTAGCTCTGCCCCAAAGAGCCGATTCTAGAGGACTTTCACTAAATGACACCTCACTTAGCAGCACTTTCCGAGACATCAACAATTAGCTCTAATATTAATTGATAAGTAGTACCCATGCACTTGGGGAAGCTACCCTCAAAAGCTAGCTACTTAGGTGGGATAACCAAACTCTTAAATGCTCCATGAGCATCTCATACTACTTGAAGTGGGACTTAGGCAACCTAAAATACCCACGTTGCTATTATTGCTACTAATATTTGATTCTTGTCTTTTATGCCATGTTTATTGATATTAGTTCCTGTTATTGTTGTTGTGATTATCATTTTGTTTTTCTGTTTGAGGAATAGGTTGGAAATGAATACTCGGGCAAGCAAAAAGGAGTAGTAGGTGAAACTAGTATTCAAAGTTCTGATGGAGATGGATTAACTGAACTTGAGAAACTGCTGAAGCAAAAAACTTTCACCAGGTATTTTTCTATGACGTGCATGACTGCCTGTAGCACCGCTGATTCTGGTGTTGGGTTGATCTGTCTGTGTCTAGTACTTCCTTCCAACATATAACTTAGTTGTATCTTTATGATGTGGATTGGTGGTACGATCCTTTGGTTCTTAACAGAGCCAATGTTGCCCCTTGATCATGTAGTTGAGCCCACTTCATTCATAGTATGTGTAGTGATTGGTGGTTGTTTGTGATTTGCACAAGCTGCAATATTTATTGAATTTATGGACTTCTTGTTTTGAAACTTGCACTTTGCATCTTCTGTATTCCATTGCAAATTTGTTTCATTTTGTAGTATTACAACATTCCTTTTAGGACAAGTTTGAATGTAATAAAATTATATTATTCCACAGATCAGAGATAGAGCATTTGACCGAAGTTATGCGATCAAGAACTGTTGGTTCTTCTGTTGAGGAAGAAAGGAAGAGCAGAGAAGTGATTCCGTCAGATCCAATTTTACCTCGTGCACAAAGGGAAGAATATCCCAAAACTCCAGCAGTAGAAAATGTGATGGATCTTGTTTCAACCCCATACGTTGCGAAGGTTACTTCAAATGTATGATCATTTGCTTCATACCTATCTTTCATACATGTTTCATTGTAATTGTAAAATTATTAATTACCTGTTTTGTTTCATCTGTCTTCTTATATTATGCCTACAGGTTTCTGTTGATGATATTGCTTCCCCTGCTGAGCTTGCCAAGGCTTACATGGGTAGCAGGTCTTCAAAGTTATCACCATCAATGTTAGGCTTGCGAAGTTCTCCCAGGGAGGATCCTACACTACTGAAAAGTCAAAATTTTGCTCAAAAATCACCTATTATGTCAATTGTGCCAAGGACTACTACCCTTACCAGGGTTCATGAAAATGGTTTTGTGACTCCAAGATCTCGTGGCAGATCAGCAATATATAATATGGCTCGAACACCTTATTCAAGGGTTCATCCAGGCTCTCTACCCAAGGTTTGCCCGTTTACTGAATGATATTTTTTATCATTATGTATCTGGTGTTGAAATTTATTTGGTTTCTCTTACAGGGTACCAGTGTTGCTGTTGAAGGTGAGCCATCATCTTCAGCTCAGCATGTAACTGATCATCATATGCTTTCTGGATCTAAACAAGGGGTACTGATTCATATGATTGCAAGTCCTATTGTTTTTAGTTCATTTGTTTAAGATCTCTCGGGGATATTTTATTGGATTTTTCCTTATTTTCCCTCCTTTTTTTTTTGCAGCTATTAAAACGTAGAAGTTCTGTATTAGATAATGATATAGGATCTTTTGGTCCTATACGCAGAATCCGTCACAAGTCTAATCTTCTATCTTCTAATAGATTGACCTCATCTCATTTGGGAAACCCTCATTCTATAGATAGGAGTGTAGTTGGTACTGATGCTGCTCAACAACCCTCATCTTCCATGCAGAAGCCTAATCTGCTGGGTGAAGTTAGGCATACACATTCAAAATTGTCTGCAGAAACTGTAGATAACACCATGCCTAGTACCAGCATTCCTCCTTTACCCTCAAAGTCTAGTGAGATGGCTTCAAAAATACTTCAGCAGCTTGATAAGTTGGTTTCTCCTAAAGAAAAATCCCCAACAAAGTTGTCTTCATCCATGCTACGAGGGCAAGCTCTTCGAAGTATGGAGACAGTAGATTCATCAAAATTCCTGGATAACATTAGGGATAATGAATTGGATGGCACACTTAAAAATATGTCTGCTGGTGCTCCAAGGTTAAAATCAAAAATAGATGAAACTGAAAATGGTTCTTCAAAACTGGTTGCTTCTACTGATGCTACTGTTGATGCAAATGCAACAGTCCCAAGGAAACAAGATATTTCTATTTTAAAATCTGGAGATTCCTCTGGAAAAAAAGCAGGGTATCATTCTCCACAGAAAAACAAGGCATTCCATATGAGTGCACCCGAGGTTTGTGATTTTGCTTTTTTAATTTCTTTGCGATGATTTTATTTTATTCCCCCCCCCCCCCAATAATGATTATTGAAGCAGTTGCCAGGAAGTGTTCTTAAATACTTAAGATTTTTTATTTGACAAACTAAACTGAATGGCTTTTCAAATGAAAAAGGCGATTCAATATGTCACCATGATTATTCACTGTTGTTTTTGTACTCTATCTCTTGTAAAGGATTATCTGGAGCTGGATGAAGATGCCAGTCCTAATGGAGCTGTGTCTCCTTTCTCTACATCGGGGAAGGAAACTGCCGTCTCCACTGCTTTGGCTGATAAAACTGCCTCTTCTATTGAACCAACTGTACTGGAGAAAACCCCGGGTTCATCTGTGCTGGTGCCGTCCAAAATTTTTACTGTAGATGGTAAACCTCACGTTAGGACAGCTGATGGGTCTACTGTTGAAGAGAAGGTTGATGTATCACCCTATATAACTTCATCTGTCTCTGATCCTATTGTTAAGCCAACTACAGGTGCAATTACAGCAGCTTCTAACACAAGTTTAGGCTCCAACAAGTCTACTACACCTAATGGATCAGTTGCTAATTCTCCCCTGTTTAACTTTGGGAATAAAGTTGTTCCATCAACTGAGCTGACAGCTGCTGTTGCTCCATCAAAGGACTCTACTAAGCCTAGTCCACTATTTGGTTTAGAGAAGGTTGCATCGTCAAAAGAGCCAGGTACTGAGGCTCCTTTGGTTAATTCTGGCTTCAACAAAGTTGTTGACAAGGTTCCCCAAGTACCGTTTACTTTCTCCTCATCTGGTGGTGAATCTACTGTGTTTAAATTTGGCTCTTCTTCTGACTCAAAGCCAAAAAGCTTGATCAGGTTAGCATATGTAATTTTGGCTTGCATTTAAATCTCAATAGATCTTTTACTCGCATAGGGTATTTTTATTGTGGCTTAAATTATACTTTCATATTTAGAGTGAAATTTGAACTTGTGTCTGCGTTTTGCAAATTGACCCGGATCTTTGTTATTTATATGTTTTTCTTGATTCACTGTTCAATTGAAATTGGAATGATATATGAAGGCATTTACATTATATTCAGTGAAGTACCTCAACAATCAGTTGACTAAATGTCTTCTTCATTTGCAGCTCAAGTCCTGTTGATTCAATGCCAAAACTTGAACTAGAAAATGCTGGTGCTAAGTCTAATACTATATTCACTGGTTTCACAGCCAAGTCGTCTGAACCAGCTGTTTCTTCAGCATTGATGCCATCATCTACAAATATATTTACTTTTGGAAACAGTTCAAATCTAAACGCTGTACCTGCTGCTTCAAGCCCCTCTCCATTTTCCTCTGTTGTTACAAACAATTTTACAGATCAGAATATATTTAGTAGCTCATCACTTGCAGCAAGCAACGGCAGCAATAGTGCCACTGTAACCTCCACTAGCCCTTGCACTACAAGTAGCACCCCTGCCATAGTTGCAGTGACTAATAACAGTTCCTCCTCCCAAGTGCCATCTTTATCTCCCACAACTTCAGTTTTCAAATTTGGATCTACTCCTTTACCATCAACAAGTTTACCTGTATCATCATCTTCTGGCTCAGAACCACTGGAAAACAAGAACAGCATTTTTGGGAGCTCTTCTGCTTCAGTTGGAATCACAGGGAGTGGCATTGTTGGCTTTAATTCCTCAGTAGCGACTACTGGAAGTAGCCAGTCTCTGGGTTCTATCATGGGCACTACAAGTGGGTCTGTTCCTGGTAGTCTGGCATCTTCTGTTACCAGTGTGTTTCCAACTTCTTCTGAGACTCAGTCAGTACCATTTAGTTCATCTGCATCAGCCCCATTATTTGGGTTGACTGGGAGCACAGGTTTTGCTTCAGGCAGTTCATTGTTTTCCTCTAGTTCCGCCACAAACGTTTTCAACGCGGGTACAACTTCAGGGCAGAGTACCCCTGCCGCTTCTTCAGAAGCCAATGCTGTTAGTTCCAGTAGTGGCACAACTTCTTCTGTGTTTGGGGTTTCAAGTTGGCAGCCCAACAAGTCTGTATTTGGGTCTTCATTTACTTCAGCATCTACACCTTCCTCTGGGTTTTCCTTTGGTTCATCTTTTAATTCATCATCTTCATCTACCCCTGGGTTTTCCTTTGGATCATCCACACCTAATGTTACTTCTACCAGTTCTCCCATGATGTTTGGATCCTCTGCTGTTGCATCAACTCCTCAGTTTTCATTCACTTCTGCTACAGCTACTACCAACACCCAGCCTGCTTTTGGAAGTTCTAGTCCTGTATTCTCATTTGGTTCAGCTCCTGTTAATAACGATCAGATGAACATGGAGGACAGTATGGCCGAGGACATAGTTCAAGCAACTCCACCAGCAAATCCACCCACAACTCCTGTGTTTGGCCAACAACCTGCACCTGCCCCACTTCAATCAAATTTTGCATTTGGAGCATCAGCTCCAACAGCGGCGGCTACTCCTTTCCAGTTTGGGAGTCAACAGAACATCGCACCTCAGAATCCATCTCCATTTCAAGCTTCTGGCAGTCTTGAATTTAATGCTGGAGGGAGTTTCTCATTGGGCACTGGTGGCGGTGACAAGTCTGGTCGAAAATTTGTGAAAGTTAAGCATAGGCAGCGGAAGAAGTAAGACTATTTGTTGATGAAAATGGTTTTTTCCGTCGCTGCTGCAGGCTTTATTAATGCTACAAATTAATAAGCTCTAAGGCGAGTGATCTCTGAATTTCTGTCCGGATAAGTGACGCTATTGAAAGTAAATCAGGTGCAATGTTGTCAATCTCGTTTGTCTTGCTTCTTGCTGGGTGCAAGACAATTTTTCACAATTTTGTATTACTATGATATGGTTGAACATAATCTGTGCTCTACTTGTAATGGTTTTAGGTCATAGTACTAAATCAAAGATTTGGTCAGTTATGTTCACAAAATCCCTGTATTCTCGTTACTTGTATCATAGCCAGAAATAGGCATGAATTTATGGCTTAGCTGGTTCTGAAATAACTTACAATTCAAGTGAGTAAGCTTTGAATGATTATTAGCTAGCTAGTAGGTCTTTTATTTTTTCCATTTATTTTAGCATCAAGTTTTGTTTGTTCACTGACAACGAGGTGGTGGTTTATTTTGGGCTATTCCATCAATGGTGGCATTTTCTTGTCAAATTTTGGTGTTTCGTTTAAAGCTAGATATATCTTTCAGCTATTCCTAATCGCGAGAGTTTATAGTAGGAATCAATACTGTGGTGTTCTAGTTTACATATGATAAACAGTTTAGTTCCTAAATTTATTTCCTTTGTTATTTTTACTATTTATTATTGAAAAGATACATGTTCAGTTTATACCAGGTATAAATTACATTTTTAGTAAATTTTTATAGAATGTACATTTATCAAATCTAAATGTTAAATGTAATATTCTTGTTAATTATTTTATGCATATGATAGATAATTTTTAAATTATCTGGAAGTTTTTTTTCCAGCTTAAATGGCCTATTTGGTCTTTTGTAAATTTGTTCATTTAGGAATTCCATAATTAATTTTTATTTTTGATTCTATGAATTATATCAGTTAAGGGAAATTTATTTGTATAAAATGACATTTTTTTCTCAATATTTTTCTCTATTCAGGTTTGACACTCTTTTCCTAGCAACATTGGTGAAACTCCCTTTATCCATGATGAGTGTGCAGGTTTAATATATCATTAATCATTTCAAAAGAATTTGAATTTTTTAAAATCCATTTTAACATGGTAAAGCCTGATCATCAATACATCTCTTTCGATTGAATATACTTCACATTATTTATCATTTTCCCTTAAGGAAGAAGACTAATATTTTCTAATAATATTATAAATAGTAATATGATATAGAAATTTCGTGTGAAATTTAATTTTATTAACTATTAATATTTTAAGAAAATTATAAATTTTTGGGTAACGTTTTCATCGTACGTTTGAAGTGAATTTATCATCTAACAACGAAATTCCCACATGAATTGCAAAATCTGTGGTAACAGTTAAGGAAAACTTAGAATTGCTCATTTTTCAGTTTTGATTCTAGACCAAGTTTAACTCGAACTAATATATTTCGATCTTTCGGACACACTAGGTTACAGACATGAATCCATAACCAAAACTTAGTAGGATATGGAAGCAAAACTGATCAAAACAAAATTCGAAGATGAACTTGAACAAAAAAATTGGAAAATCACATGAACTCAACATGAACATGGGTAAGAACGAAAATGAATAAGAGAATTTAATCTATGGAAACTGAAAAGAAACATGAATTGAAACACAATACCGAATGTAGAACACAATCCTTGGAGTTCTTCAGCCTATCTCACTTAGTTTCTTGAGCTCCAAGCCAAAAATGAGAGAAAAATGGAGAGAAAACTAAGAAATTGTTTATGTTCTCTGCATAATGTGAGTTGTATCAAAAGTTGACGTTTTTGCTTCTAAACTAAGCTATATACAATGCTTTAACTCCCCTAAATTCTCCTAACCAGCTGTAGTTAACTGGTCTAACTTCTAAAACTAATAAAACTGAAAATTCCTCCCTAAAACTAAACTATCTCTTATATTGAGCTTAATTAACTCTGGTACAACTGGCAGTGGTTAAGTGAACTCCAATGGTCATTTTTGCCTTCAACACATCACATGATAGGCCTCTTAGAGTCTCCAACAGCCTGGACATGGATTGGAGCTTCAATTATGAAAGTCAACTCTAAAGTCAAAATTCAGCATATGAATATACTCCAATTTAATTTCAGATTCTGCACTTGCTGTAATTTGTGGTTGATCTTCCTTTAATCAGCATTAAACCACTGGATTAAATGTATTAACCTGTACCAAAGCCACAAAATTTAAATTAGCATATTAGTTCTCTAGGAAAATATCACACTAGACTAAACTAGCTAGACTAATTAACTAAACTATGAGATGCTTGATTGAGTCAACTTCTAGTCCTCTTTCCAAGGTTCTCCAGATCCCAACAAGTGTATTTTGATGTCCCATGAAGTTTCCCACAGCTAGTTCAAGTCTAGGAATTGATTTGCAAAAGGTCAACCCAAAGTCAACATTTCAGAATTTTGACCAAAAAGCTGTCACGCCCAGCTTAAGCTCCTGGTTTTTCCATTTCTTTGCTCTTGATCAACCTCAAATAACTCCTTTTAGCTGTCCTTGGTTTACTTTTGCTGCACTAAATCAAGTTACACAAGTTAGCTGTTCAAAACCAATGAAAAACAACTAAACTAAGCTAGTGAACTAGTATATTTCAAACTAAAAGTATGACACAACTCGACTACTACTATTCTAACTACTCTAAGCTGTCTATATTTTCTAACTATGGTGCTAATTAAAGGAAACTAATACCAGCAACAATACTATGTACTAAACGGATACTACACTACTAAACCAATGAATAAATATAATTAAACTAGAACTTATGCGCCTAACATTAGATTACTTACGTTTTTACTAACTAAAACTCAAAGTCCTAAACTTCAAATTACAAAGCTAAACTACTGAAAACTAATCCATTAACACTAATTCTAAAATAAAAGAGAAATTAACAAATAATATAAGCTAATTAACTAGAATAATTCCTAAGAAAGACACAATTAACTATTAAAAACATCACAAAATATCTACTTAACACACCCCCACACTTAACCCTTTTGGACTCCTTGCCAAAACAAAAAACAGAACACACATCCCAACAACTTAATCACACTCCATTCCCTGTGAAAAAATCTGCATAATTCAGCTGTATTAAACTAGCTAAAACTGTCAAATGGCCATCAAACCTCCAAATCCAAGTTTCATGAATTCCAACAAGTCAAAACATCATCATTCAATACAATTTCAGTAGAAAACAATCAAGATTAGTAGCAATGTCAGTTTGACCTCTCAAGGCTAGTGTTTACACTTAAAAGCTCAAAGTGTATAGGCTTATTTTTATCACTCAGCACAACATGTAAAAGCACAATTTCATGAATTTGAAAAGCTTCCCATTAGCATCACTCTATCCAAAGCACACTCCAAATCACTAGGACTTTATCTTGGCTTGTAATGTGGTCAGGTTTTTGGGTAGGATTTAGAAAGGGATTCAAAGCTATGAACCTGTGAGCATGAGAAAAGCAAGGTGACAGCATGAAATTCAAGTGCAGTTTTAGTTCAATGAATTTGTCATCAAGTTCCTCTTTCAATTCAGCTTTGTTTCCCACCCTTTTATTTCTTTCTTCTCTTTTGTAATTCAGACCACCTTTTCTTTTTCTTTTCCCATTTTTTTCTTTTTCCAGCTTTTGTTTCATCACTCAACCAATTCTGTTTTTTCTTTTTTTTTTTCTCAAATCAGATTTCCCACGCTCACACTTGAAATTCCCAATGCACCTTGACCTTCTCATACTCACAAATTAGGTAAATCATGGTTTTTCAGGTCTTCTTGGCTTGTAACAGGGTACTATTGAAGCTTAAAGATTCATGTGCAATGGCAAAAGATCTAGGTAAGTCACATTTGACTAAGTGGCTGGAATAAACAAGGCCTAGATCATGTTTAGAGTGTATCTAAGGTCAAGTAACACCAAAAGGAATATGTTGGAATAATTATTAAATTTATGTATGTTAGAGTAATTATTAAGTCTAAAATAGGGAGTGCTGTGTTTGGAACTACTTCCAGTTGTACTTATGAGTCTAGTGCACTCTATGAGTTGTACCTAGGTATTTAGGGTAGTCTTTTGATTTTTCATCTTCCATCTTCCATCGTATCAGTTTTTATCATTATAAATAGAAGGTTATGAGAGGGATCTATTAAGACCTTCCAATTGTGTAATTTCTTTTTATTTTCACAGAATCAATGCAAATTCTGAAATGCTACTCTACATGAATGCAAGCACACAGTCAAGAATTAAGGCTCAAAATCTCTTCAGGATTAATTTTTGTCAAAACTGAAATGCTACATCTCTATCATGCAAAAACTACTTAAATCAATTGAACCAAAATGCAAAAACTACAAGAAATCATCCACTCAAATTTAGAATCTAATGACACACTTAGCAATAAAAAACTAGAATTAACTCTACTATCATCATGCAAATCTATAAAAAGTGCAACAAAACTACCGAAACAAGTTTTAAAAGACACAAACACTAAAAAAATTACTTACTTCCCAAAACTAAACCTCAAAACAGAATTTCACTATCTAGAACTAAGACAACTCTCTAAAACTACTCTAAAAAGCTAAAAATCTAAACTGCACTAAAACAATATAGAAAAGTTTAAGGAAACTCTCTAGATAAGTTTAAAATGGTAAAAAGAAACTCAAAAACAACTCGATTACCAAAACCTACCAAAAACTCAAAAATTGACTATCTAGAACCTAAAACTTCCACTAAACTAGGTCCAACTAGGCTAAAATGCAAAACTGTACCAAACTAGTAAATGTAACTATCATGCAACTACTTCATCACATTCTAAATGATATATGAAGGATAAAAACTGAGTTAAAAATCAGGAACGGCAAGAACCATGAAAAATGATATGTGCAGGCCTAAACTACTCTAAAACAGCAAAGTAGTCCTATCATTATACTACAATGACTAAAAATAGATGCTTAAGCTATCTATACATAAATCACTATCTAAGCAAGTTCTAAATGATAAAAGACTATTAAAAACTAAGCTATCTACCTAAAACAGAAAAGAATGCAAAACCTGACATTAAACACCCAATATTAGCACTATTTGACAGCAAAACAGAACATCAGCATAGACTAAGCCTAAAACAGCATCTATGATTTACCTTATTGATTCCTACAAGTTTAGAACAGTAAAACAAAACTAAAATCAAGGTTAATTACTGAAAATTATAAAGGAACCAAAATCTAGCATGTGCACTACTTTTATCTTAAAAAAACAGGACAAAGAAAAACCAGCTGTCAAAATTGAATTCTACAAACTGTCTGGTATTTTCGAATTTAAACTGCACCTACCACAGAACTCCAAAAATGACATTCTTGTACTTAAATCAAATATAATTGAGGCAGGTATCGATAGCAAAAAGAATCCATTCAATTGGATCATTGTGGATAAAGTTATAGGCCAGACAAGCAGTAGAGGTCAAAGCTGTCAGCATTTATTTTTTTATGCAACCTAATCTTAATTTTCATGCTAAACGTATTCCAACAGAAAAGTAACTATGTGAGCAGGTGTAAATTCATGAAAGCATACTATTATATCTACTAATTACTCTACAACTCAAGAACATCAGAATTTGACTCTACAACTCATGAAAAGCATACTATTCATGAAAGCTGTAAATTCATGTAAATTATTCTATATAGTAAACTGAATTTAAACTAGCTACACAAATGTAAATCAGCAAGATAAAACGACAATTAAACTAAACTACCGATTTTTGAAGAAGAATAAAAATAGCACAATTGAAACTAACTAAATCTACCTAAAACAGAATTTAAAACTGGACAGAATTTAAAAAAACAGAAAAATTGGCAGAACTGAAGTATTTAGATGAAACAAAAGTAGAACCAAATTGTTGGGCCATCTTCAAGCTATTAGGACTAAATGCCAGTAAGTACAGTACCTGAAACACGAAAAACAAAAAACAAACTAAAACCAGAAAAACAAAACTGTTAGTGCTGTTAGTTAAGAAAACTCGAAAAAATTAAAGCCTCCCCCCACACTTAAACTGCACATTGACCTCAATATGGCAAGGGAGTCAAACTCAAAACAGAAAAAAGAAGAGAAAGGGACCTAATCTATCCTAGACTAATGAAAAAGAAAAGAAAGCTACATTACTCCTAAAACTACAACAAACTGGCCCAATTCAGATTGGCCACAAATCAAAGTTGATCTTTTTTAGTTTTAGGTAAAATACACTATTTTCTACTTCACTATTTACTATGCTAGAGAGGAATACCCCAAATAGCATGCAAAATCTAATACTACTATATTTACATACAAAAGTCAGAAAATAACTCTTCACTATGGATCCTATGTGCTCATCCAGTCTATGCAATGTATCCAAATCAGCTCCAATTTGTTTTTCCAGAGAATTTTTATGCAGCTGCAGCAGCAGATCTGCATCCAAAATCACTGGTCCCTTCACACTTGCAGCAGCTTTTTCAGCATAAGCATCAAGGTAAAAATCAGCTTCAATAAGTGAATCAGCTGCATTGAGACTAATTAACACAACACTGAAAATGTCAGCCTTAATCTCAAAACTGGAATCAGAAATTTTATCACTAAGTTTAACACTAGCTGCCTCTTCATTGAATTCATCATGATCAAGAACAGGATTATGCATTTCAGCAGTGAACTCCTCATCAAAGAGAGGTGGTGCCTCAAAATCCACTGTAACAGCTGAATCATTCAATTCAGAATTTCGTGTCGAGATACATTTCTCAAATTTTGTTCCAATTCTCTCTATTCGGTCTCTGGCTTATTAGTGAAGTTGTTCAGACTTCAGATTCAAGAAAATGGTCATCTTCGTTGAGATAACAGCGTAATTGGTTTGAAGAGCTTAGAAAGTATAGAGTTGCTAATGATACCAACTAAAGAGGGGGAGAAAGAGAAGGTCAACTGCTGTCCGTTTGATCCCCGCATAGAAGCAACTTAGTGTGAGATCTTACCTGCGTACATGTTACTTATCAGTGCCCTTCCAGAGTTGCCTTCTCCATAATCTTTTCGGGTTAAAATAAGAAAGGGCTTTCTGTCCTCTACAATGTTGTGGGAATACAGTTCAAAAACAAGAAAGGTAAATAAACATTGATTTTGTATCTAAGTTTTCTTTTGCTTGTAAATACATAGAAGATTAGTGTTGGCTTTTGCTAGCAGATACAAATAAAAAATTACCTGGATAATACGTGTGATCATCCTAGGTCCACCCTGAAGTTACTTTCAGAAAATCATAAAGAAAAAAGTGAAATAATTGCAGCAACAATACAAATATACTATACCACCCAAAATAGCACTTCCAAACTAAAACGGCATCAATCAATGAGTTATGACTTTTACTTACAAAAAGAAGTTAGAACCTTTAAAGACAAACATGAGGGACAAACATGAGGGTCACTGAATTATCCAAAGTGGTTGATTCAAATCTGATGACTTCAGCCTAGCCATAGGACCAATCAAAGGCCAATCACGATGCTTCTTTCTTGGGCCTAAAGGACTCCAAATGCTTCTCCCATGGGCCAAGGAAGACATCAAGCTTCCTAAAAGTTCATCAGAATATATTTATTTTTGGCCAATTATTTAGGCCATGCTTTGAAAATAAATTGTAAAATTACTAGAAGTAATTTTGGATCATAATCCATCTAGCTTTTGCAATTGGGTCCATTCAAGCCCAATTACAAAAGTCTAGACCAAGTTTACATCGAGCATTAGCCATGAGTTGCACATTTAGCACATGTGTTAAATGAGGAAAGTGTGACATGCCACATGGCATGTTATCCACTTTTTGTGGATCTTAGATCTAGATACACATTTTGCACATGTCTAGTTACATTTGCATGCCATTTCATGTCTCATTTGAGTTACATTTAGGAGCTCACTCTCTACTATAAATGAGTCTACACACCTTGTGAAGGTTACTATTGAATGAATGCAAAGTTACTATGTCGAGATCACTCTATAAACCTTGCCTTTGAGAGTCCTTAGCTAAAGTATTCTCCTAGAATTCTCCTTTAACCTTCCTCCTCTAAGTTGGCCTAACCTCTTAGAGATCTTCCACCACCAACCATTCTGCAACCTTCAAACACTTCCAAATACCTTTGCTTCCGCTCAATCCAGTCATGGAGGCTCCTTCTCTCATCAAGCAAGGAGCTTCATCAAGGATGATGACTTGGGCCAATCAAAGGCCTAGTCACTAGAAACATGCTAAGGAAGATACAAGAGGGCATGGATCTTCAAAGGCCCAATGGGCTTCAAATCTTATTCTCTTGGGACAAAGAAGATATCAAGATATGATGGGCTTATTCTAGATCATTAGAGAGCTTTCAATTGGGCCAATTGTTTAGGCCTTGCTTTCTAAAATAAATTGTAAAGCACATTGCATCTAGCTTTGCAATTGGGTCAAATCAAGCCCAATTACAAAGTCTAGGCCACGAGTTGCATCTAGAGTAAGTCATGCTTTGCACATTAAGCACATGTGGTAAAACAAGGGAGACGTGACTAGACACATGGCACTTGATCCATAATTTTCAAATCTTAGATCTAGATCTAGACACACATTTAGCACATGCTTAACTACATTGCATGCCATTTCACGTCACATTTGAGTTGGATTTAGGAGCTCACTCTCTACTATAAATGAGAGTCTCCACACCTTGTAAAGACTACTCTTGAAAGAATGCAAAGTTATTATGTCGAGATCACTCCATAAACCTGACTCTGATACCACTTGATGAAGCTCCTTCGATGTGCTTGATGAGAGAAGTGTTTGGGGAATGGTTGGGGATGGAAAATCTCTAAGAGGTTAGGCCAACTTAGAGGAGAATTCTAGGAGAATACTTTAGCTAAGGACTCTCAATTGCAAGGTTTATGGAGTGATATTGACATAGTAACTTTGCATTCACTCAAGAGTAACATTTACAAGATGTGAAGACTCTCATTTATAGTATAGAAAGTGAGCTCCTAAATGCAACTCAAATGAGACGTGAAATGGCATGCAAATGTAACTATACATGTGCAAAATGTGCATCTAGATCTAGATCTAAGATCCACAAAAAGTGGATCACATGCCATGTGGCATGTCACACTTTCCTTATTTAACACATGTGCTAAATGTGCAACTCATGGCTAATGATAGATGTAAACTTGGTCTAGACTTTTGTAATTGGACTTAAATGGACCTGACTACAAAAGCTAGATGAATTACGATCTAAAACTACCTATAGTAATTTTACGACTTATTTTCAAAGCATGACCTAAACAATTGGCCAAAAATAAATATATTCTGATGGACTTTTAGGAAGCTTGATGTCTTCATTGGCCCATGGGAGAAACATTTGGAGTCCTTTAGGCCCATTGTGATCTTGAAGCTATTAGGCCCAAGAAAGAAGCATCGTGATTGGCCTTTGATTAGGCCTATGGCTAGGCCCAAGTCATCAAAATCCTAAGTTGCTGAAAATGTACACTTTGGTTTGAGACTTCTTGAGAAATCTTGATTGTCTCAGCCGTAAATATTCCTTTCTTGTCAAAACTAGAAAATGCAGAACGTATGTATTGTGGCTTCTGGCCAGTCCCACACCAAGTAGGTGCAGACACAGATCCAAACATGTGGATAGAAAGTAATGGGACATTTATGCTTTCAGATGAATGTGATAGTATACCACTGGTCAAATTGTAGTCTACACCAAATGTAATTTGTTTCTTCTACCAGTAATCCTGACGAGCAAGAACCATCCTTGAAATGATGAAATCGAGTTGCATCTCTAACTACGATTTCTCTTTCCACAAGCTTAGAGATGTATTTAATAGCAGTATGACAGTCATTACAAACTCTAAGGTTCTTCATGATCCTCAGTGTAGAATGCTCTGGAGTATTTATTAATGCAAATGCAATGGCAAGTTTTTCACTGTGATGTCTAAGGATTTGTTCTTTCACTTCTTGCTCCAAGTCATGAAACACAGAATTGGTGTCAGGAATAAAGCCCATTTTCTTTATCTCATTCCATATTTTTGAAATCATACGGTAGATTGCATCTCTTTGGGGATGAACAACCCCAAAAGTGTGGACTTTGTTCTCGATTTGAACCCAACTGAATCCTTGTTCTTTCTTTACTGCTCTGTCCTTCATTGACTTCCTAACCATAGCAGCATCCTCCCATTTACCACATGCTGAAAGTGTATTAGCAAGTGCTGAGTACGCCCCACTATTATTGGGGTCAACAAGAAGCAACTTTTTAGCTGCTACTTTAGCCAAATCAACATTTTTATAAACCCTACAAGAAGACAAAAGTGAACCCCAGGCTACCACATCTGGTTCGATGGGCATATTTGTAATAAAATGATATGCTTCTTCAAGCAATCCAGCACGCCCAAGAAGGTCAATCATGCATGCGTAGTGGCTAGAGGTAGGTTCAATGTTATGAACATTTTTCATCAAATTAAAGTAACGTTTACCCTGTTCTACCAATCCAACATGCGTGCAAGCAGACAACACACTAACATAAGTAATGTGATCGGGCTTTAGGTTAATTTTCAACATCTTTTCAAACAGTTCTATGGCCACATTTCCAAGTCCATGTTGAGCTAGAGCCAAAATCATGGAAGTCCAAGTCAAGGTATCCCTGTAGGAGCAGATCTGATTGAATACTTTCCTAGCATCAAAGATGCTACCAGATCTTGAGTACGTTGTAATTAAAGCATTACCCACAGAAATTGATGATGCTTCTTCCAATCTCATAGCAACTGCATGAATCTGCTTACCGTGATCCAGAGAAGCCAAGCTTGAGAAGACACTTAATAGTGCTGCCAAAGTATAACTGTTTGGCTTTGGACCTTCTCTTATCATCGACCTAAAGAGAGCCAAAGCATTACTACTTATGCCATTCTGTGCATAACCAACAATCATGGCAGTCCATGCAACTACATCAGGACACTTCAGTGAATCAAATATCTCTCTCGCAGGCTTTATATCCCCAATTTAGACATAGCCATCTAAAAGTGATGTGAATGCTATAACATTAAGACTCGAAGTTCCAGTTAGCTGTATAATCCTTCGAGCAATTTCAACAGCACCCGACTTTGAATACATTGAAATCAGAGCATTCCCCACAGCCCCGGCAATGTCAATATAGATTCTTACAATATATGCATGAATTTGTTTCCCAAGTTTCATGCTTTCGAGATTTGCACAAGCTGACAGAACACTTGCCAAAGTGAACTTATCCGGAGACAGAGATGAACTCTTAAGCATAGAAGAAAACGTTTCCAGGGCTTTGCTGTCATATCCCTGATGACAGTACCCTGTGATGATGGAATTCCAAGAGACAATATCCGGATCACTCATTTGATCAAAGAGTGAAAGCGCAAGGTCAAGTCGACCGAACTGCATGTGCATTGAAATCATAGTATTCCAAGTTGATTTGTCCTTCAGCCTCATTCGCTCAAACACAACCTTTGCCATAACAGAATCACCACACTTTGAATACATGTTAAGCAGTGAATTTGCCACAGGAACAACCCCAGATAGCCCAGTTTAACAACAAAGGAATGAACCTTATTTCCAATATTCAGGGTCTTCTTTGCAGAACATGAGGCAATAACATTGGTAAATGTGAATTGGGTAGGCGAAATTCCAGAGGAAACCATGCGGAGAACGTGTTAATAGCGTATTGAAAAGACCCAAGTGATTATACCCCACTATCATGGTGGTCCAAGACACGGAATCTGGGTGGGGAATTTCATCAAACAGTTGACGTGCAGAGTCCAAGTGGCCGCCCTTAACATGCATGGAGAGAATGGTGTTCCATGAGAAGGTAGTCTTGAGGGGCATTTCATGGAACAAGCAGTGGGCATCGGAGAAGAACCCAGTTTTGGCATAGAAATTGAGGAGGTTGTTCATCAAGAAGACTCCGAGGCAAAGGCCCTGTTTGATGATTGGAGCGTGAATGCATCTTCCCAACAATGGGTTTCGGGATTTGATTGCGGATTGAAGAAGGAGAGCCCATTTGTCGGAAAGAGAGGAAGGGTTTGGGTTTTGCATCGACACAAGCACAGTGTCCAAAAACCCACTTAATTAAATGAAACTTTGAGACTCAACAAAATCAAAACGTAAAACCTATAAGCCATGGAAAATAGATCAATGATTTTGAGCTACCAAAACCCAATGTGTGTGTACTGTGTTGCTAAAATCAATTCATGCAAAAGATTCATTAAAACAATAAATTTATGTATTTTATTTATGTTGTTCAATTTTTGTTTTTATTCAAATGTAAACTCATATTTAGATTCTACTCATTAGATTAGAACATATTTCATAATAAATTATAGAAATAACAATAGTTTTGGTATTTAAACTATAACTATAAAGTGATTTTGATTTTGATTTCTATACAAATTGTATAGGGTCAAAATTTGATATAGAGATGAAAAACAAAATCATATTTAACTTTATTTTATTTGTGGCTGCTTAAATGAAAATGAAACTCAAACAATTCCTTTACGTCCATTGTTTTTTGACCAGCAAAAATTTACAGGGAGGGTGCTTATTTAGTAGGAAATAGTATTTTGTCAGAGCCACCTTTAAATTAGAAAATTTAAATAAAAATAATATAAAGAAAGAATAAAAAATAAAACGAGGAAAGGAGAGTTTTTTTAGAAGAGACTAGTGTACGTACAGGCGTTATCGCATATGTGTATACATATTTTTTAAATATAAATGATAGTATCTTAGTAGGTGATGATAATGTAATGTTATTAAGTTGATATATAAAATAAATTTATATTTATTAAAAATGAAGTGAAATGTTAAAAATAAAGTGAAATAAATAGAAAGATTAATTGTTGATGAATAAAAAATAATTAAGATAAACAATTTTATAGAAAATAGGTAAAAATAACCATTCATTTTAAAAATAATAAATAAGTATATTATAAAGGGTAGAATTGGTATTATGAAATGTGGACACAAAAGAGGGAATTTTCTTTATTATTACTAGTGTAACACAGGCGCTATCACACATGTGTGTATCCATTTTTTAAATATGCGTGATATTATATTAATAGGTGATAATATTATAATGTTATTAAGTTAATATATATTAAAATTATATTTATTAAAAATAAAGTGAAATATATCAAAACAAATAAAAGAATAATCATTGATAAATAAAGAAAAAGAGAAAAAGCAGATATCTGATTTTATAAAAGGTTTAATAATGGTTAATTTTTTAAAATTTAATAAATTATTATATTTAAAGGGTAAAATCGATATTTTAAAAAGTGGACAAAAAGAGAAATCTTTTATATATTGTTATAGATTATATAGATTGAGTTTATTATTTAAATTATTCATTAAAATATTAACTGATGCGTCATTTCATATTAATACACCAATGATAGTTTAACAAAATTCATTTTGACAAACTACTAATTTAGATAAAAAGAAAATACTACTTTATTATTTTATTTTGATTAAAAAATAAAATATTATTTTATTTTAATTCTATTATAACAACTTTGTTAAATTTATAAAATAAAATTTGTCAAAAGATAATTTTCCTAATACACCATTATGTTTTTCTTTAAATATTTTAGTAATCCCATTGTACTTTTTCTTTTTCTTCGCACCCTTATTTCTTTTTGCACCTACTTACCCTACCTTCAGAACCCTCCATTTATAATATGCCACGTGCCATTCATGCTTTCCTCATGTTTTAGCAGACACTCCTTTCTTACCCGTAATCCTGAAAATAATCTTTTAACAAAGTCTTGGAAAATAATTCTTTAACAATTAAATTTTAGCAATTTTATTTTATAAAAATAAATTTTTTAAATAATTTTTTATTTTTTACTTTTCTATATTTTTAAAAGATGTTACCTCATGTCTTCACTCATATTTTATTCACACATCACTCTAAAATAAAAACTCTCCAATCCTCACTTGCCAAGTCTCACAGTATCAAGGATCCTATCTGCACACTGATCTATCCAATTTCATTCTCAATCTTCATTCTCTACGCATCCACACTCGCACAAGTCATCATCATTGCGAGGAAAATAAAAAATCAGAAAGAAGAGCGAGAAGAGTTCTGTAGAGAGAAAATTGAGCTCTGGAAATCGACGCTTCAACGGAGGTTTTTGTTTTCTTGTGATTTGCTTTTCGTTTGTTTTGTTACCGATTTGGCTGTTTGAATAAATTATATGTCCGATTGACTTGTACCGCTAAGTTGCTTTAATTTCTTCATTTGCGCCATATTCTCATATAATCAATCCAGAAACAGCATTAACAATTACAGAGACAAATAAAATCCAGAAATTTTCTTATTGGAATGAAAAATAAAAAATAAAAAAAGAGAACAGAGAATTAGATGAAATTTTAAATAAAGCGAGAAAAAAAAATTGTCGATGGCGGTTACTAGTGGTGTCGTAGGCAAGTTTAAATGAGCGGAGTTTGGCTGTATTGGCACTGGCGTACTCGGAGGTAGCCGCTAGCAACGGAGGCGCGGCAATGAGGTAGCAAGGTAGAGTTAGGGTTTGGCGTGCTTAAGTTTTGCGGAGGACGAGGAAGAAAAGGAGAGTGAACCCACGCGCTAACGCTGAAACCGGTGACGACATTGATACCGGCGGCGACTTTCGCACAACAGCGACATGGCGGTGGCTTGGTCAAAAAGTGGAGATGCGTCGCTAGAGGAGCTAGGTTTGGTGTTTTACGAATTGAAGAGGGGAAACAGGTGTTTCCACCGATGAAATTACCGGTGATGATAGCCGCAGGCGATTAGGTGGTCAGTGAATCCAGCGGCTTGGGTGAGATAATGTTTTAGCTATGGTTCGTGTTACGAAGAGGAAGATGTCTCTGTTACGTTTCAAAAAAAAAAAACAAAAAGGCTAGACTAAAAAGTTAATTATAGAAAAAAATAGAATGAATAAAAGAAATAGTAAAAAATATAATAATAAAAAGAATTAGAAACTGGTTATGGATCCAGCCCAGTCCAGTTTTCTTTTTACGCTCCCAATTTTAGTTTCCTAATAATTGGTCTCTACCCATATTACTTGCCGCACCCCTCACATTACTCTCTACACATGCCTCTTTGTTTAGACTTCATGTACTGTTTGCACCCTTCATTTCCACTACTTTCATCTGTTGTATCTTTTTATGTTTTGGACTAGACTTTTATACTGCACATTGCAGATTTTATTATAGTTATTGGTGTGTGTTTGTGTGATCGTATGTACAAGTACAATTGTCAGTTCAATTGAAGAACAAACTATCCATGCTAGACAAAATTTATGATTAACTGGGTGGAATGATGGTTATATTATATTGCTTTGTGTATTTAGTGAATGTAGCTCTGCTTTGTGGAAATTTGCAAACGGAGGATGGCAATTATCATTGCAGCAAATATGTGTTCCATAACAAATTCCAAGACGGTTGAAGGGATCAAAAGATTTGTTAATGAAGGTATGACCTAGAATTTCAAAATGCTTTTTTTAGGGATGTTGGTGACACCTTTTGTGGTTTTTCTACCTTGGATGGAAGCTACTAGTTGTAGCTTTTGCATCATATAACCATTTTGACGTGTTTTGTTCCGGGTGAACATGTTTCCAATAATAGCTTAGTATTTTTTATGTTTGTTGTTTCTGTATTACTATTCTTCTTTTAGGTTCCTATTTCACTATTTATCATGCTGAAGGGCATAATTCTTTTGGATTGCTATTTTCTGATTGATTATATAGAAAAAATGACTTATTTTGATGAAGAAGGAAACAGAAAGTAGAATCAATAAGAATATTATACATAATTTGTGTAGAAGAACATGATATATGAGTACAGTAGGTCCTTCATTTATTGACAACTTCTGCAACATAACAGATAAACTGCAATCCAGGTCTAATATTGCATTGCCTCATCTGGAAGCTTCATCAAGTCGCAGACATCTTTTAGTGAGTGTTGGCCCTTCATTGGCTACCTTGGCTTGTGGTTTGTCACCATCAGTGGTATGGGCTGAAGAGAGTTATGGTGACAAACAGGAAGAAGAAGATAAAGGGGTTATTGGGGCTATCAAATCATTATTTGATCCTACTGAGAAAACAAAGTCTGGGAAGGTGTTGCCTAAGGCTTACCTAAAGTCAGCAAGAGAAGTAGTGAAAACACTGCGTGAATCTTTAAATGAAACCAGTGATGACATTGCCAAATTTAGAAGGACTGCAGATTCCGCAAAGGAGTCAATTCGGGAATATTTGGGCAGTTGGAGGGGAAATCAAACTGTTGTGCAAGAAGTATGGATTTCTTCTTGAAACTCTTAATGCAATGAAAATTCAATGCCTTGTGTGAAAATTTTGTTGCAAATTAACAGCGGCATACCTACGTATACACGTGGGTGGACAAACACATTCTCTGGTTTTGTTCAAATTATTATTATGTACATGAAAAAAAATTATTTTATCTCTCTTAATTTTATATATTTGTTCTCCTCAACATAACATATTGTTCCTACTGATCTAAGATCTTAGATCCGATATTGTAAATTACCCTTCATTGATCATATTTTGAATGTCTTGCAGGAATCATATGTTATTTTGGAGAAAGTAATAAGATCTTTGGCAAACTTTTACTCGAAGGCAGGGCCATCAGCTACACTGTCGCAGGAAGTTAAGTCTGAAATATTAGATTACCTAAATACAGCTGAACAATTTTTGTAGAAAAGGTGTTGCAGAAATGACACCATTTTAACTCCCTCGAGTTATTAAGCACAATTATTCTTCAATCAAATTAATTTAATTCCAAAAAATTGATCCAACTTTTCTTGTTCTTCATCTAAATTTTGAATGTTTGTTTTGATTGATGATTATCCTCCCCTCCCCATCTCTCCCGTGTCCAAAACTAGAGAAGACTGGGAAAATTGAGTCACTTGATGGGTTATAACGTATTTTTATCTAAGTCATGTATTACAAGCGCAAGATATATTGTTATCTTGTTTTATTTCCATAATAAGATTTGCATGAAGATAAATTAAATTGCCATAGCAATAATATTAATAAATATATATGATAGTTATTTTGAAAACTAGTTAAGTTATACCCGCAGCAAAACAAACTCATTGTTTACACACGCTTCTCAAAAGTGCATTTCATCCCATCACCACTAAAATAGTATGACATGCTGGTCAATTACGTGCCTCTGGTGCAGCATACATTTTTAACCTTTATATATTTATTGATGAAATAATTAAATGTAGAGATTTTGAAATAATGAATTAAATAAAATATAATTTAAATAATAAAAGAAGGTGTTAAACATGTTTTTGATCTTTATGCGCAAAATTAAAATTGGTCTTTTAGTAAAACCTTAAACTATTTTGGTTCTCATGTTTTCAAAGGTAATGGTTTTAGTGTTTGATTTTAGACGGCGTTAACATTTGCCTACATGACATTACATGTTAGGTATCTTTGTCATTTCATGAAAATTTTATTAAAAAAAAAGAAAAACATAGATATGTTATTAATCTATGATAAAATTACATTATACATATAGGCAAGAAAAAATTATTATAAAAAAATCTATGATTTTTTTTACAAAAATCATTCAATACTTTGAACTCCATATATACGAAAAGAGACAAATTCTTCAACATGTTATAAAATTTGTCATTAGTCAATCTTTTACATTAAAAAAAAAAAGCCTTTTATTTGTAGAAGTTTTTATGTTGTAGGATTTAATATTAACTTTATTTGGCCTACCCCTATTAAGTTTCCTTGTAGTTTGATTCGTCTCATCATTCTCTTTGGTATTAGAATCTTCTCTATCATCGGTTCCTTTAAAAAATGAGTCTCCTTGAACATTAGATGATTAGGAATTGTCGCTGAACTACTATAACTACTATGAGTTGAATCTAATTATTATAAACCTTGCAAACTATTGATAATGGGAGTACATCCTTCAAATAAGACATATCAGCTAAGGAATCAAGTTCCATTGACACACCACCATCAAGATTCTTAATAAGAAAATATTAACTCACACACACAATTATTAGGCTTTTTCATACTTTTTGTGTTCCTTTAAAGTAAAAGTTGTAAAAATAGGTCCGTTGAATTTTTTTTTTGTAAAATAGGAACAAGTCGTTATGGCAGAGGACGACATCATAAGGAAAGTCGTCATCTGTTCTACCGGTTTTCTTTTTTTTTTTTAAAAAAAAAAACAAAATCGTTATGACGGGTGCTGGTTTCAGTGTATATAAAAATGTGAAGTCGTCATGTGCTCTAACGACTTCACTTTTCGCTTTCTTTTTTCTCAAAAGTTGTAGTTTTGAAAAGTTGCAATAAATGTTGCAACGTTGCAGTTTTACTAAGAAGCGGTTGGCCAATTTGCTCTTTTTGAGAACCAATACAACTTTTTCACAGACCCAATGAATGTTTGACAGTGTAAACGTCAACAAATGCATTTAAGTTGGGGTTAAATATGTTTTTGATCCCTCAAGTTTCACTGAATTTTGGAATTAGTCCCTCATCAAAACTTTATACCAATTTAGTCCTTCATCTTTCAAAATGCGTAAATTTAGTCCTTTTAACCAAATTTTGTTACGTTTATCTGATGTTTCAAGCACATTTCATGATAGTCTTTAAGTTAACATTGAAGCAAAAATGTGTCAAACAGTGTAAATAATTTAAATACTATCATGAAATATGCTCGAAACGTCAAATAAACTTAACAAAATTTGGTTAAAAGGATTGAATTCACGCAGTTTGAAAGATGAAGGACTAAATTGGTCAAAAGTTTTGATGAGGGACTAATTCCAAATTTCGCTGAAACTTGAGGGACCAAAAACATATTTAACCCTTTAAGTTGGCCACTGTGGATCCATCTCATTGGAATTGAAAAAGAGAGAAGTTTTTTTTTATTTGCAATAAAATATCTGAAGTGAAGTCGTTATAGGGAACTATGACTTCACTTTATACATTACTGAAATCGTCTTGATAAAGGACGACTTTACTTTTAAAAAATAAAAAAATAAAAATCGGCAAGATACATGACGACTTCTTATGTAATATCGTTATGCATCCTACCGACTTGTCCTTGTTTTACAAATAAAAATCAAATGGACCCATTTTTACAATTTTAAGGTCAAATTGACCCAAAAATACAAAAAAGCCCAATTATTATCATGATTAACCAACCCTAACTTAAATTGTGATTGAGCAATAAGTTATACCACAAAAGGTTGCACCATAAAAGATTGAACCACAAACTCCACCACTAGCTTCACTACTAGATCCACCATAGGTTTCACCACATGCTTTACTACTTCAACTAAAAAGCCTTTATTCTCACTCTGTGCACCAACCACCTTAGGATTGATAATGTTGTTGTATTTGTGCGCTATGATGCCTAGACACGGATACGGATACGGACACGACACGAACACGGATACGGAGATACGGTAAAATTAAAATAGTATAAGACACGGACACGGCTATATATATATATATATATA
>Ga0214543_1003389_pt1 | contig 30938 bp, 21 predicted proteins | sample CNSS2metaG_FD_160094 | JGI IMG/M metagenome (GOLD analysis project Ga0214543, IMG submission 160094) | Root nodule microbial communities from cowpea collected in UCLA plant growth center, Los Angeles, California, USA - CNSS2 | ecosystem: Host-associated > Plants > Roots > Nodule | place: USA... | reverse complement strand
GGGAGTGAATACTTTTAAGCCTTATCTTGCATAGCAAGTGGCGGCACACATCCACTCATCTTCAAGGTTGCCATGGCTTCTAGCCTAGCCTTGTAGTGGTGTGCTTCTCACATTTTTACCATTTCTTCCCTTTCCATTTTATGTTTTCTTCTTCCTTTAATTGTTCTTGGTTTTCTATGATTTATGTGCTTTCTATTGCCTTTTCATTTTGAATCAATCCATCATCTTCTTCTTTTGAGCTTTGTGAAAGGAACCTTCACATCTAGATAGCTTGCTATCTTAATGTCCAGTGGGGATTTCACTTAGCTTTCTTAATCAACTCACACCATATTCAATAATCTTGAAAAGGAACAAGATAATCCTTCATCACCCTCCTCAGTTGTTGACTGACGAGTTTGGTAGTCTTGGGACGATACGGATGATGTTCGTATATGGGAACTCTACCTGGCGTTGCGGTGTGTGATCCGTAGCATGTTTTCCCGCACGTGCTCTGTCGGTTGTGGCCGATAGGTATGGCAGCAAGTCACCTTGAAGTAATCATCAAATGATGTAGAACACGAATAAACATATTGGGGATCAGATTGCGGGAATAAAAATATAAGGCAATGTGGAAAGTTAAGTTAAGTGTTGTGATATGTATGGATGTTGATATATATATGTTTATAGCTTTGTATATATGTGATTTATCTGCTAAGCTCACCCTATCTGCGTGTGTGTGGCGATGATCGTGTACGCGGTACACGGGAGCAGATGTTGGTGATGTAGGTGGCTCTGGTGCAGCTTAGTCGCGGAGAGGGGATTGACTTGGGAAACTCTTATATGTATCTATTTGTTTTTGAAAACATTTGTAAACCCTGATGGGTGACTTGATAACATTGTGGTTTTAGTTTTGTAATGGACGTTCTAAAATTTATCCGCTCATTTAATAAAGCTTTAAATTTTCCCGCGTTTTAGGAAAATGAGGTATTATTAAACGCGCTGTTTTATTTATTCCATTTATTTATTTATAAATCCGTAATATCATGACGGGATGTTACAGCCACAACTCAAGAGATGTCATTCTGAGCCATAACTTAAGGAATGTCACGTGTTTAACCCTTATCCCGAGCCATAACTCAAGGGATATATTCTGAGCCACAAATCAAGGAACATCCAACAAGCCGATCTTTAAGGTATCACCAAAGTATTGTAGACCACACACATCCATAGCAAACAAAGCTTTTGCCTCTGCATCATCGCCTTGCGCTGCTCTAGAGCCGCTAGGCGCTTCCAGACCGCCTAGCGGGGGACACATGATGTCAGGCGCCAAACGCCTCTGCTGTCACTATCTTATAAGTATCGCCTGGCGGGACGACCCTCACCGCCAGGCGCCACGTGATCTAGTGTTCCACTCTTTTTGTAGCTTTTGACTTGGCGGGTCTATTATTACCGTCAGGCGCTACACCAGTACTTGCGTAGTACTAGTTTTCGCACTTCAACATATTATTTTTCCAACTCATATACTCATCACATCACGTTACTCAATCTCTAATGAAACACCCTACATCTCTACCATTAGAAGTTCATTTCCCATATGTAATACATTCATTTCTCATCTTCCTGTATTCATCCAATTCCTGGTTTAGTGCCTAAGTTCATTAAATTACCCTCACACATAAGGTTCATACAATAATTCTCCACTGATTCATACTTTCAGTCATGATCTTAACAACACTTTTGGTTGCTAACCTTTGCTATAACACAATGCATTACACTCCAACATTTCACATACTCATTCATTCACAAGTAAGATCAAGTTGCTTACAAGTTATCCAAGGACTAAAGTATCCTACCTCTACTTAACTTAAACCAACCACTGCACCCTTTTATAACCCAACCCAGTTCTCACTATGATATTATCACCTTAAAATGTGCAATCCCTATACACTTCCTTTAATCATGCTTATCTTTCTAACCTCCAAGGTATTCAAAATAACAGATTTTCTCTTTTAGTTTGACGATCCATTTTCTCTCAGCCATCCAATAGAATTCACCCTCACGTCCACAAGACCCAGAACGCAACATAACTTTACGTTCTTTGTTGTCGCCTGGCGGCACATTGCTCCTCGCCAGGCAGTCCATCAGTACTGGGAAAAATCCCAGTTTTTATTATACTTGCTACAAGAACCCTCATTCTCATAATGCCCCTTTTTACGCCTAATTTCTCAGCCCAACCATTAAATCATGCATCTAGTCCCTTATCATCAAATTAAACATGAATATATCAATTCTTTCATAAATTCATACATTCATTTAATATTATAACCTAAAACCCCTAAATTTCCAAACCCTAATACAAGAGTTCATAAAATTCCCATAATTTAGCATTCAATCGCACTAAATTCAACAATTCTAGCCTCCCCACCATCAAACAACAAAGTCAATACCCTTTTTCCTGATCAGAATCAGCCTAGAAGTGTTAAAAGTCTAAAATCAAGTAAACTAGGCTCATGTCGCCTGGCGGGTGTTTATCACCGCTAGACCCTTCATAGAAAACCCACAAAGTTGGGTTGGCGCACATGCGCCGCCTGGCGGCTAGTTCACACCGCCAGGTGGTTCCTCTCAGGAACCCAATTTTCAACACAAAGGGGATGAGTCGCCTAGCGACAGTTTATTACCCGCCAGGCGGTTTTTGGAAAAATTACAGAAACACAAATTTGAACATAATTAACACAACTTAGGCAGTATATTCATCATACATCATGCAACAAATAACTATACAATTGAATACACAGAGTCCAACTTCCCTAACTTGGAATTCCGACTCCAAAAGTGCTCTTAGAATCCTTCCTTACACCATAATTGATCTCCCCTTTGATCTCCTCTTTGATCTCCACCCTTGGGCACTCTTGCAGACCCAAAAAAATAGTAAAATGAAAATAAATCAATGCTAAATTATGCTAGCCAAGGTTCGAACCTACCCTAACTCAATTACCAAACAATTGCACAACCATTCAACCAATTCATGTTTCGTGATAATTCCTACATCTTTAGGATTATATTATCACGCACCATGGTCAAGCATATTATTAAAATAATAAAACAATTAAATTAATATGCTAATGACATACATAAAACTCGAACCTAAGTCCTCTCATAATAATCAAGTACTCTTAACCACTTGAGTTACCATTGCTCTTTGTCTTCTCTCTCCATATTAATGAACTTAGGGATTCGCGCCCTCGCATTTATTAAATAAATATTTATTTAATTTTCTCGGATCTTACACTTAGTGTGAGAGCCTAGAATGCTCTTAAGTTGCCCCTAATGTGATCATAATCTTCAATGTACATAAATGCCCCAATTCAGAATGAATGATGGGAATATATAAATTACAAACAAAGTGACTGCCCTAGTTTGGGTTTGATATTGATGAAGATGGACTATTTTAAGGTTGGTCAAGGTTTAGGCTTAGAGCGGGGATATTGTAAGAGTAACGGTGGAGTTTCATGAAGAATGAATTGAAAGGGGACAACCCAAATTTAACTTAATTTTCTGATTGTCTATGCTAATTTTGAAGCTTTGGAAATATGTCACCCAAAAATAAATTACCCCAGTATTTAAAAGCAAATCTCTGAACACACTTTTTCAAAAAAAAAAATTTATCATGTTTTTTTTAGAACAAACCTATTAGCAAATTAAAATTTTCCTCTAAATTAAAACCTTCAAAAAATAATAATCAATCTTTGATCTGTGTGGACTTTATTAGGCTTGTATCGTTGCCAAGGCTAGGAGTATGGAAGTAAATGATAGTAAAGGCTCAAAAAAATGATGTGAGGGTTGTTTGGAACAAAGATATTTGAATAATGTTTCATTCAAGATTTGTTTGACTTCTTTTTGTTCACTTTTTTTTTTATATTTTGACCTTTTATTCCTATTCTCTAAACTTTTGCTTCTCTTTTTTTCTTTCTTGGTATGCCCATATTATTTTGTTTCTCTTTTTTTTATACCTTTGTATCGGTGAACTACCATTCAGATGAAACAAATGCAAACATAATGTCAACCTTAGTGTGAGGGTGACCCTTGTTTAGGATAATTCGAAAGAAATTTTTTGGAAGGCTCAAATTGGGTAGCAAAGGATAATTACTTTTGTTTTTGTTTTTTGATAAAGAAACATGCCCACACATCATTTCAAATCATGGTTATTTTTCTCAACAAAAAATTAAATTCATAGGAAAATAATTTAGTTCATGTGACAGGATATCCCTTGTTTTGTTCTTTTTTTTCACTTTTTTTGGTCTTATTTTTGCCTAGACTGTCCTTTAGAGTTTTCAGTCTAGCTGATTTTTCTGAATTTTGTTTTGTTTTTGTGTTCAGAGAGTTTCTGGTAATCCTTTTAAGGTATGTGTCCCCTTTATGATAATTCTCCATAGAAATGAAAACAAGGTTTATGGTAGAAGAGAGATGGAAAGGAAATGGATTAGAGCAATTTCATTCATGCAAGATTAGATAGGTACTTCTAAAGAAATGATAATAAATAAAATTTTATTTCTTTATTAAATCCACTAATTTGACCAAAAACAGTTTTATTATTTTCTCACTTTTCATAAGAAAATTCCAAGAATTTGGTGATAAAGAAAGTGAGAAACAATTTGAACTTATTGTAGTGCAATTTTTTTTGTTTTTTTTTTCAAAATTTATGCCGATGCATGCTATGTGTTTGAATATTTGGATAAGGTACCATGAATGACCACAAAATGGAATGCAATGAATGTTTATGCATCGTAGGGCATTTATTCACATGATATGCTAATGAAATGTATGTTTATGGCTAATAATGGTGTGATTGTGATGAATTTATTATTACATACAAGGAATGGTGAGGGTAAAGGACACAAATAATCTCCCTTTATTGTCTTAATTTAACATAGGTTTGAAGCTTAAAGTTTTAAGGAAAAGTATATGTGTTCACAATGATAGTTCCCTAATACCTAAATATCAAGCTCACTATTGCTATGACCCACTTCATGGCATTTCCCACGACAGTTGGTAAACAACAAGAAGTGAGAGTACCAATGAAACAAACAAACTCTAGCTTGGGTTCTCACAATGACCACTTGGGAAGTACATCCACTGTGGCACTACTACACAATCCCCTCTCATTTTAAGCAACTCAGACTCGAGTATAGGGCCCCATTCATGTAATGAACAAAATGTGTGTGTAAAGGGAGAATACAATGTATACTAAAACCCCTACCTGGCAAACATTCCAAATACCCAAATAAAGAAGAACATACACATATAACTATTCCAAATATCAAAGAGAGACAAGAATATACATACATAAAAAGAAAAAAAAATGGGGAAAGAAAAAATATGAAGAAAAACCACATCAATTTTGTACATCCAAATAAATGGTCGGACTCTCTAGCGTCCCCAGTGGAGTCGCCATTTGTCGCAACCGAAATCGCGACGAACGACGAACCAAAAATAAAATTCGAAAAAAAACAAAGTTTGGAGTCGCCACCATAGTTTATTCTGGAAAACTACAGAAAAACTACAAAGATAAGACAAGGTCTGCAAAAAACCAGATTTTGGGTTCAGAAGGCGATTACGCGTGGGGAAGGTATTAGCACCCTACAACGTCCTAAGATGGTACCTTTAATTAAACGTGCAAAAGGATGTGATTTTTCAAAATATTTATTTTTCCCGAAAATAATGATACATGAATTTACAAAAGAAACAAAAATAATTTTTTTATGTTTTTTGGGCGCGACGAAGATTAATCTTTGTTGCTACGTATCTCCATTCACATTGGAGAATCAAGGTTATGTAGTTCTTTATGAAAAACCTACTTGAGAAAGTATTTGATTTTTATTTTGTGAATTTTGAAAACCTTTTTATCTTTTGTGGGTATTTTTAATCATTTGGAAATAAGTGTCATGCGACGTGAGCGGTCGGATAGACACAAAAAATTAAACAAAGAAAATTGTTTTTTATCTTTAGTTCTTTATATTTTTTTATATTTTTTTGAAAAAACAATTTAAAAATTGGTGTCACGCGACGCGAGCGGCCGGACATACACGAAAAAAATGAAGAAAAATGTTTGTTTTGTGATTAAAAAATATATAATGAAAAATGAAAAAATAAATCAAAAGAATTAGAAATTGGCAATGACGTACCTTCAAAATTTTTTGATATATGTTCTCTTCTATATCAATCTCACCCTCTCGTTTTCCCAACAAAGGTAAAAAGGAGGTGTGTTTATGTGGGTGGTAATGGAAGAAAAAGAGGAAGTGTAACGAATATTTTCTTTCGATTTTCTACATCCTTTAATATGTTTTTTTTTAAAGAGAGATAAAAAAAAGTGGTGTGTATGTAGGAGTGGTGGTGGGAAATAATTAGAGAAGTGTAGAGAATATTTTAACTTTTTTTTCGATCCCATAACAAAATGCGTATTTATATTCACACATTACAATACAATACAATCCTAGCCATAATTGTAAAGAATAATATAAAGAAGGAATTGGTCATGATAGCAACACATTACGAGATCAGTAATATTGATTCTAACCATTAACAAATCAGAGCTCAAAATCAATCAAGATCGGTAATATTGATTCTAACCATTAACAAATCAAAGCACAAAATCAATCACAATTAGTAATATTGATTATAACCATTTGAAAAAATATTTCTTCTAATTATTAGAACCATATCACTAGTTTCTCTTTCAGGAACAAAGGGTAGAAAGTATGTTGAGTTGTTGGGCTCATGAAAAGGAGTGTGATAATTAATAACAAATTGGGCTCTTCCTTAGTTTTTCCTTTTTTTTTCCTTTTTTTTCATCTCTTTTTTTTTTCTAAAATTAAAGTTTGAAAATCTTTGAAGAAAATAATGTTTCACATTTTTTTTAATTTTTTTTGAAAATAAATTTATTCACCCGGACAAAATTAGGTGTTAACACTCTCCATAGTGGAGAACCTAGGGTTTTACAAAATGTAAGAATTGGGAAGAAACTGGAACCATAAAGTAGAAACAATTCCTCTCTAAATGTTCTTGAATATTGCTCCATTTCCAATTGCGCCTCCCATTCGCATCTCTGTCTCCAATTTCGTAGCCCATCATCCTCTCCAACCTAAAAGGGGTAAAACCTCCATGGATGAAGAAGGTAACCGAAGAAGGATAAGGGAGAGTTTCCCGACACCCCTAATAGCCTTTAAGAGCCTCTCCAAAGCACCTAAGGTGTTTCTATTCATAAAAAATGAGGAATTCCCTAAAACTCTCGTAGAAACATGATTAAATAACCATATTCGCATATTGGGGTCAACATTCTCGCCTAGCGGCTTCATTCTCACCCAGCGAGGCCTAAAATCGACGCTCTCAGACATGTAACTCACTGGATGAGCCATATTTTCGCCCAACGACTCAAATATTATAGTTCTGAGTTGTCCTTATTGCCCAGTGAGCCACTAGCTTGCCCAGCGAGTCAGCCTAGCGTCCAATGGTTTGTTTTTGGCCTTCTAGGGGTGGTCTAAGGCAGTATATACCTATAGGTGAGTCCTTTCTCCATGTTTGCAGTGCTAGGCTTGATTTCGGTGCCTCCCGACATGGGTATTTGTCTAAAAATCAATCTTTCTTGTCCAATCATGCTTCCTTGAGTTTCAGTTTGTTTTCCTCCACCAGAATTGCTTCCTATTGTTTTGTTTGACACACTCATAATAGAGATTATAAGTAAAAAACATAAAACAACTAAAATATGAAACAACGCAAAAACAACATAAACTTGAGGATTAAACAAGATAAAATCTATGGAGAAGTTGATTTTATTCACGAAACTTAACACCAATAAAAAGTAGAAAACAACGTTATCAAGGAGCCATAATTTCACCACCCCAAACACCATAAAACTGAGACATCCACCACCTTTTCCATAGCTTCCGCACCAACATCTTTCTTAGAGGTCTCCATCTTATCTTGAGTCATATAACTTAGAATAAAAAACAAACATAAACTTAGTAAACAAGCTCCAAGTGCTTATAAGTAGGGATGGCAAATAAACTCGTTCTCATAGGTATTGCTCGAACTCGTCCCCGTTTTGACGGGGAATCCCCGCATTGATTAGGTATGGGTATGAGTATGGGTATGAGAAATCCCCGACTTTTTCAATTGGGTATGGGGATGGGTATGGGGATATACATATCTGCCCCGTCCCTGTCCCCACATCCACCATAATACCCGTCCCCGCCATATCCCCATCCTCGTTTAAGCTACTTTGTTTTTTTTTTATGATTAATAACGAATGTCTAAATGATGTTGTGAGCATGTGAAATGATAATGTTTAAAGAGTTTCAAAGGGAAATTATTTGTGATGATATTGTTTGTGTATGCCTTGATATAAGAGATGTCAGAAGGAGGTATCTTGAACTCTAATAATCATTCACAATAAAATAGAGTAGAATGAGTTATGTGGTGAGAATCACATGAGATCTTAGACATTTGACTTGTTTTTGGGTCCTAGGCGTGAAAATGATTAACCTTGTGTGTGGTTGGGTGATAACCCCTTGATGAAGGATTGACCACTCAAGGAACGATGAAGACTCACCTAAGAAGAGTTATAAGAAGTATGACTAGAGGGAGGATCCTTCTTCTATGTCTCTATCTTTATTTTCCATCTTGTTATTATGATTTCCCTAAGTTGACTTAGTTGACTTAATTTTGGTTGACTTGTTGACCTTTGACTAGAATTGACTTATTGACCAAAGTTGACTTGACTTAAGCCAAGAGGCTAATCCTTGTTTAATTTTTTTTATAGGTTAATTTAGTAGAAGGGAGCATGATAGGTGGCACATAGTGATTCGGGAACATAAATGATGTGGAGGAGAGAGTAAAGGAAAAGCAAAAAGAAAAAAGCAAAAGTACACATTATACCTTTTGTCTCTTTTATTCTTTATGCTACTTTGGCATGATTTGAAGACCACTTTGTCTCATTCCCCCTCACTTGGCCAAGAATCCACTTGGGGAGACACACCACTATTTCATTTTGTGCTAGCTTGAAGATGCTTATAGAAATTAGGGTTTCCTTGCTTTTCTAGATAGTCCTTTTTACATCTTTTGTATTTTGCTTATAGACCCCTAAAACTATCTATTTAGGGGGAGCTCTACCAATTGTAAAAGGGTTGAACATTTTGAATTAAAAAACTCTTTGTTTCAACCTCTTTTTTGTGAGCTAGCCCTCCTTTAATGAGTGGAGATATCTCTTGCCTTTGCAAGTGGCGACACAACATCACTCATCTCTAGAGCTTGGTTTGGCTATGCCCCCTCTAAGAGTGGTGTGCCTCACTTCCATTATCATCATTATCTATCTCTTTCATTTTACTTTTGTTCTTCTTTATTTCTATTATATTTACGTGTTATGTTATCATCCTTGTTCTCACTTGTAACTCAATCCATTTCTTTCTTCCTTTGAGCTCTTGGAAGTTAACCTTCACATCTAGATAGCTTGTTATCTCAATGTCCAGTAGAAATATTCCTTGAATTTTCTTAAATAACTCATCACCATATTCGTAAATCTAAAAGAAAATAAGATAATCCTTCATCACCCCTTGAGGCTAGACTTTGTAGAATCTAGGAATCACACAAGTGCAGACCTTCAATGAATTATATATCAAAGGCATGTATCCAGATAATTGAGTTTAGTGTCAACTGCTACATGTGCATTATATATACATTATCTATGATTGTGTGAATTTGATATGATTATTTTGTTTCTGATTAGTTTTTCTTTTAATACTAGCTTCCCCAATGGCGTGTTTTATGTTGCTTGTGTTGTTTGCTTCTTTTGCAATGATCACTTAATTGTGTGAGTAGAGGAAGACACAGGTGATGAGGCTCCTCTAGTGGATAATGGTGAGGCCTTTTGGAGTAACGCTTAGTTTTCTAGAAGCTATACATAAATAAATAGATCTTTTGAAAAACTCTTAATGGTGTTGGGTCTAGTTTGTATATATTATATTTTATAGTTATTTGTTATGGATAATTGTATGAATATTATATATCTCAGTAACTATTTTTTTTTTATCAAAATTTTAATGTTTTATTTACTAGTTTTATACTATTAAATAGGATGTTACATTTTCATACAAATTTCATTCAAATCGCAAGTAGTTACTTCTCATTAATACATTTTGTATTTCTAAGCTTAAGGGGTCTGATTTACTCAAAAAAATTTCAATTTCGTGCAATTTAAGCATCAAAGTCATATGTCAAATTAAGTAATCCAGACACTTATCATTAGTGTGAAGTGATAATATGTAATGAAGAAAAGATAAAGGAAAAAAAGATTTTACTCTTAGTTTGATAGCACAATGTCTAGTTCTTGATTAAGTAGTCAAGTTATAACATGAGTATTCTTTGAACATGAGACATTCCTGGCTAAAACAATCCAAGTTTTATTTAAACTCAACCATTCTTAACTAATAACCAAAATATTTGCAATACAGACACTTTAGACTAAAATCGAGTATTATTTTAATAGTTGTCACTCTTGGCTAAACTATTATAAGGTTGGTAAAACGTTGTGATCTAAGCGATCATTTCTTAGGAGAAAGAGGATTAATGTCTTTTGACGTAGAAAAAGATGTAAATCTCATCTAGATTGCTATTGAACACAATATTATTTTTTATATTAAATGATGAATATGTGAAACCAAATCCAACCTCTCCCCTCCTCTAAATAATTGCCTAAAGTGATTTTCCTACAATTTTCCATAAATAGAGCCTGAAAACAAATTCGAAAACTTTGTGCATAAATATGCAATTGTAAACGAATTAACTAATTAAATTAAGTGTATGGATAAAGAGAAAATGCACACAATAGATTTATATTGGTTAACCTCCACCTAAGGCTACATTCAATCTTTTAAGCAACTTGCTTAAGAAGTTTTAATAATCAACACCTTTGATCAGAAACGAGTATCGCCTTCTCCATGTTACACAGGTTTCAACCTCCAAGTACACAAGAACAAACCTATACAGGCTTACACCTAGTATGAACCTCTCCATGTATTCTTCTCAATCCCCTTTGAGATCGAGAACTCTAGATTACAACAATAAGCAAATGACACTCTCTCAATTGGAGTGTACAACACAATTCACATGTTACCGAATAAAAGATATTACAATATTCAAGCTCTTAACTCTCTTTTTCTAAACATAATTGATATGACCATTTTCCAGCATTTTGTTCTTTCTCTTTTCTCTTTTTCGTATCTTTCTCATATGGCTTGGCATCCATTATATAGATGTAGTTTCAACTACCCATTGGGACTTCCAATTGCAACTCTTCATTACAATCTTCTTAATATGGAATGACTTTATCAATTCTTTAATTTGATTCTTCAACTTAAACCTCTAACGTCATTCTTCAAGACTTCAATATTGAATCAGCTGATACTCATTAGGATATGTTTTTACCTTTTGTAATTAAGCTTAGAGTTTATTTAACTTTTGCTCTCTTCAATGTTCACAATCGTCTATTTAAGGAAATTTTGTGCAATTTGATTCTGCGTTTGAATTGTTTGAGAAATAATATCATTCAATCAATCAAACAATGCACTAATCAATTATACATAATGTTTCCTTAATGCTCATATTGTTTGATCGTTTGATTTTGAAAACTTTCTTCTTCTAGAATGTAATTATCATATTCTTGAACGTTGCAATTCATATCATCTAATCTTCATTTTTAAATATATAAATCAAATACATCAATTCGTATGATGAATTAGAGATCAAAACATGTATTAAATTATCAAAGCGCATTATAAATGTTTCAACAATTAATGTCGTCCACACTTTGGTTGTCTAATGTCTTAAGCTGTCTTGGTTCATCTACTCTTTTGGGTCGTCTAACACTTTAGTCGTATAACACATTGACTGAGATTGTCTATTGAATTGTCTAATACTTTAAACCTCATGATTGTTATTATTGGACTCGTCTAATGCTTAGACTTGGCCTTGCATTGTCTAAACTTCTTAGTATGAATATTAATCATTTAAGCATATACAATGCAACATATCATTATTTTAATATTCAAACCATATCGATCAATTTCTTAATCTTACTAACTCTGATAGACATTCTCTCTTATTGGTTAGTGATACTCTCTACTTCAATATAAACAACTAACTCAAATAAATAAATATATATTAAGAATATATTAAAATCAATGTATAAAATAATAAATTTAATAACAATAATAATTAAATTTTAAGTCTAACAAATTAAAATAATATAATAAAAATATGCCACTCAAGTTGAATCTACTTGTGTTTACGTGTGTGTGTATAAAAGAAATTAGATTATTTTCCGTGTTTTGTAGAGTAAGATGGTGTAGAGCAGAGAAATGACGTTCATTTCAATATGGTTGTTGGCACGTGAGTGGTTGTTAGCACGTGAGTAGCTGTTGGCAGATGCGCAACGTGTCGCGTGAAATGTAGATTGTAATAACGTTAGGTTGGAAGATAAATAGCGTGACGGCACAGTGGGGTGGCCTTAACCTCTCAGTTGACTTAGTGCCTTTCTTCTCGTTACGTCAAAATAAGCAATTAAGAACAATTTGCCTTTTGGGACAAGGCTTGGTATGCAGTAAAAATTGGAAATCAATATAGACCAGAAAAAAAAATATTGATAACAAATTAGCATTTTTTTTAACATAAAATAAGAATTTTCCAAATATTTTTTTGTTTCAAAATGATGGCTTATCTAAGAAATATATAGGATTCGTTTACTAAAAGAAACAGGAATTTTTTTTTTAAAGTAAATATTATGAATATATAAAAAGGTAAAAGTATGCTTAATTTATTAATTTTTTTTTAAGAAAATAAAACACAAACTCAGACCTTACGTTGTTTAGGATTGTTCAAGTAGAATTCTCTAATTTATTCTTCTTTTATGCCTTTAATTTCTAAGAAAACATCTTCGAGCATTCTCTTACTTGTTAACAATATCAAACTTTTCTTCAATCCATGCATTCACACGCATAATGCTCTTGATATCATGTTAGGTTTAGTTAGGTAAAGAGGACAAAAAAAAAGAGAAAACAGAAGACAGAAATCGAAAAAAAAAAAGCGCTAACACAGAAGAAAAAACAAATATTGTTAATCTGTAATATTTCGTACATAAGGCGACAAGATCGTAATATAGATGTAGGTACATAAAAAGAAGAAAAACATAACGCCTGTAGATCTGAAAGGAAAATCATTTTCTTAAAAGAAAAAAATTATTTTTGCTTATGCTTTAGTATTTATCGTGAAAACAAATGTGTAAATTGAACACCTTTAATGCTAATCAAAGGAGGTCATTGGTAACCGGACATTTAAAATAAATTTATATTTTCTTAACAAAACTTCATTCAGATAATTTACATTACAATATTTGATGTTTGTTAACCTGCTTAAAATACTTTTTTTTTCTGATTTTTGTTAATTACACCGGTGCAGAAAGGGGCTTTGGCAACGGTTGTTTTTAATATTCTACATCGGTTCTCGGACCAAAACATATTGGGACGAGGCCAAAAGGGGAACGTTTTTAGTCTCGGTTGTGAACCGAAGCCATAGAACACCCTTCTGCCTCGGTTCGAAAGCACCTGAAGCCATATATCTCCACCTTTCTGCTTCGGTTCAAGCCTACCCGAAGCCATATGTGCCATTTATTTTTAATTTGTTAAAAAATTCGATCATCTTCTGGCCTTGGTTTTGGTTTGACCCGAGGCCTTATGTAGGCTTTTTGCCTCGGTTCTGGTAAGAACCGAGGCCTAATATAGTGTTCTTTTTTAATACAATTTCTGTTTTGGTGTTATTTCCACATTTAAACATGCAAATTTTGTTCAGCACCCAGCACAGACCAGAACATAATATTTTATAACACATCCACAATTCAAATTCATTTAAAAGACAATTACAAATCATTTACAATCCAAATACATGTCCTAATCAATACTATTGTACATTTCAATTATATATTTGGCACATGCTATCCTACCAAACTTTATGGACTTTGCGGGAATTGCAGCAGGACTCTTGAATGTCTACAAAATAATATATTAAGTTAAGTTAGTATATAAAAAGGCAATATTGTAAAGTATTCGTTTTAATTCAAATATATATTACCGTTTCCCAATTTGTTGTAATACGAGCGCACACAACGGTTGTCATCCATTGCATTATATAGTAACCGCAATCATATGAGTCGGTTTGTCTATTACACTACATTATATCAACAACGTTACAATTAATTAAGGAAGAAAATCAAGCAAACAATTATAAAGATATGGATAGAAATATCAAACCTAGAGGGAACACCATACAAGACATTTTGCCTTAGTCGTTGATCTCCCTAACAACATGTTATGTGCAACAATTGAACTATGATATAGGGAATAAGTTAGGATATTTTTATATAACATGTCATATTCATAAGATTGATATTGAGGTTCTTACCAATCTATCACTTGTCTAAGATGGTTGGGGGGAGGGCGATACAAAGACATTTCAAGACACAATGCTCTTAAATTGAGACTCAATTCTCTCACAAAATTAATCAAAACACTCCAAACAATTTCAATCTCAATGCAAATTAACACTCACAATAACTAAAATTGAAAATTAACATATACAAAACGGAAAACCAATCAAAAACACGTTGGAAATTTACCTTGGAGGAACCGCGGTGTGACAATTGCGGAAAACGGGGAAATAGTCGTGCACGAAATGGAGGTGCAGGAAAAAGAGATGCAGTGAAGGTGGCTGGTGCAGCGTGGCTGGAGGCGAGACGCGACGGTGGCAGCATAACGTTGGTGGACGAAGAAGAGGGGCTCGCGTGGTGGTGGAGTGTCGCTGGAACAGTTGCAGAGAGAGAGACATTGTCCAATCAGAGCAACAACTGGCCGGAGTAGCGTGGCCAGAGGCGAGACGCGACGGTGGCATCACAACATTGGTGGAAGAAGAAGGGGGCTCGCGTGGTGGTGTCACCAGAATAGTTGCAGAGAGAGAGAGATTGAGGAGATGCAGCGCTCGCAAGGAAGAAGAAGAGGGGTTCACTGTTTTGTGCCCTAATTAAACTATATGGCCTCGGTTCAATTAATAACCGAGGCATATAGCCCTATTTGGCCCCGGTTCAGTGCCACCCGAGGCTAAAGACGTAACAGCTAGTAGCATTTTTGAAATTTCTAGCCATGTTTTTGGCTTTGGGTCTGTTCAACCGAAGCATATAAGCTACCTTGGGCACTAGTTTTCTTTGAACCGAAGCTTATAACACCTTTTGGCTTGGGGTTTTTACACCATGTTTGTTGAAATTGATAATATAAACACCAAATAAAATGATATTATCACTTCTTTAGCATCGTATAAAAAAGCTAATGATATACTAACCATCATTGTCATCATAATTATGACAATATTATGGTATAAATAACTAACTAACTTTATATTTTGCGAATTTCAATAGCCATTACATTCTATATTATTTATTTATATATTAGGACACTTTATATATTTTCAAAGTGTTTATAAAGGGTTATGTATAGGGATGTCAAAAAAATTCGTATTTGCGAATAAAACCTACAACAGGTGAAAAATGGATACCCGCGGATAACGGGTACAAGTATTTTTAACACCCACATGTTAACGGGGTGAGTATGAGTATCATAGTATCCGTACCCGTAAATACACTTACCCGCTATACTCTAATTTAAATTAAAAAAAACATGATTAAAATATTAATATATTGATTTTGAATGAGTTATTTCTTTATCAATTAGTTTAAAAAAAACATTTCTTTGTAAACCGTCATTCAACATTATTTAAATGAGTTATCTGGACTTTGTTTAAAATTTATGAATGTTATGTATTGTATTGTATTTGAATTTACGACTAAAATATGTTGTTAAATACTTATTTTTATTTTTTTTAAATACCCGTGGATACTCGTGCATATCCAAGGATATTAAAAAATTATGCGAGTACCCGCATAATGGATACCCGACAGATATGGGTACAGGTACGTGGCAGATATATATCTAGCAGGTAGGATACGAGGGAGCTATTGGTCGGGATGTTACAGCTACTACCTGTACCATACCCGCACCGTTAACATCCCTAATGGTGTATAATATATAATATAGTGAGATTTCAATTAAAATAAATATCATATATAATTTGTTTTAGATAATTTTGTTTTAGTCATAAAAAATGTTTGTAGAAAACATTAAAATTCGTGGATAATAAAAAATAAATTACATATAAAATTTTGTAGATAAGCATAGTCGATTTTGACAAAAACAATTTATGCGAAATATTATCTATGAACGTAGAAAATAAATATTATAAAAAGATATAAAAATTATTTTAAAAAAAGTTACCTACAAAAAATAATTTTGTACATAAAAATTATAATTTTTTAATTAAACTTTTTTTCTTACATTTCATTCCATTAGACACTCTGATTTCTCAATCCCTCTCTTTTGTTTCTTATTTTAGATTTCTCTAAAGAATCTCAGACCCATTCATTATAGTTAGGGTTTTTCAAGTTGCTCAACTCCAATCATCTCATTTCAAAACACTCAATCTTAAACCCACTCACTTAGGTTCACCCTCACATTCCCAAATGATTCTTGTGTCACAGTTGGAGTCAATTGGACCCAACCGATGTGGCTAGTGTTCTTCGCTGCTTCAAGGTAAGATTTATTATCATTGTAGATAGTGTTATTCCCTTTGTCTTTATAAATCCTAGTTTTCGATTAACATTTGTTCCCTATCATTAGTTTTCATCTTTTAGCTTTAATATATTTAGTTTGAAGAGGTTGTCTGATGAAGAAATAAGAAATCCTCAAAATGGTCAGATTCGTGTAGGTTGTCAACACCTTTTTTACTATAGTATTACAATAAAATCTTTTATAAATGATCAATTTTAGGGATAAAAAGTAATTAGTCACTATAATGACTAATTTAAATACCAATTTATAAACAAAAAACTATTGGTAACTAAAATAGTTTCTAAATTGGTCACGTGCAATAATTCAATCATTCCTTGTCCCACTACACTTCTAACACCCAGTCCTTACTCATGTCTTCTCATCAACACCCATGGTACTACTAACTCATTTTCCTTCTCTTTCTACATCTTTGTTTCATCTTACCCTACAATTGAATCCAACCCGTGCCTAATCCATCCAGAACGCAAACTGTGACTATGTTCCACACTATCGCCTGGCGGTAGATTACATCCTGCTAGGCGGTACATCAGTTCTGGGAAAAATCCCAGAATCTGTTGCACTTGCTAAAACCTTAAAATCCCAAAACTCATTCCTATGTCTAATTCTGCAATTCAGTAATGCAATCCTAGTTCCAAAGTTACTAAATATCCATTTCAATGCCAACATATAATCCTTCACATAATTCATACATCAAATACTCGTAAACTCATAAATCCCCAATTTTCCCAACCTAAAATCTCTTCATACTAATTTCATCAAATTAATTCCAATCACATGGAAATTCGACAATTGTTGGCATCCAATCATTCCATCCACAAGTATTAGGCCCTTTTCCTCGATCAGAATAACCCATAAGCCACCAAAATATCAAAATTGAGTCAATCAACTTGCGTTGCCTGGCGAGTGTTCATCACCACCAGACTGTTCAATCAAAACCCAGAAAACTGGGTGTGCAAGGTTGTGTCGCCTGGCGACCAGTTCATGTCGCCAGGTGGTTCGTACTAGGAACCCGAAAATACACTGGAAATGACATGAGTCACTTAGTGGCTTTGAAGGCCTGCTAGGCGGTTTCTGGAAAATTTCTAGAAACACACAATTACCCATATTAAGTAGCATTTAAGCATTCAAGAATACATACAATCACGCAACATAGTAATACGAATCTATATACATAGAGTCTAGGTCCCCTAACCTAGTACTCCTTACTCCAATTGAAATTACTATAGTTTCTTCTTGATTCACAATGACCTCCCTTTGATACCACTCCTACTCCTTACAGCAAGGTCTTCTTGATTCGGTCCATGCGCTTAGAATTCTCTCTTCTCAATACTCACAAGTGACAATCTCCAAAGCACACTTTTTCACCCTTAACTATCATTTAATTATGCCTTAATTAGGAATGATGGCGAGAAAAAAGAAAATTAAATAAAAATGAACCAATCAATCAATTCATGTTTCGTGATAATTCTCATACATCTAGGATTGTATTATCACTCATCATGATCAAGCATATTATTAAAAATAATAAACTATTAAAAAACGCACAAATGGCATACATAAGACTCGAACCCAAGTCCTCCCAACACAATTAAGTACTCTCAACCATTTAAGTTAATATTATTCCTTATGATAATTTCTTACATTAAATGTCATAAAGATTCCCACTATCCGCATTTATTAAATAATTATTTATTTAATTATTTAAATTTCTCGGGTCTTACAGTTGTAGCCAGAAAAAACTCTTTTTGTTTTTTTTTCACCCTTTATGGACTCGGGTGTCATGGAACCCAAGTAGTAAGAAGTTTATGCCTCGACTTTCAATTGAACTGAGGTATAAGGTTTGTTAAAATTCCCAATTCGTGAACGTCTTTCCTCCATTTCTGCGCGAACCACATTACGTTTTCCTCTTCTCCATTTCTACACGAACCACCACCACGACGAACTCAGCATTGCCTCATCCCCCTGTTGTTGGCATTACCTTCGATGACGAGTTGGTTAAAGTTAAAACCTCATATTCTTTACTGTGCAAACCACAACTTTTGTTCTCCTCCATTTCTACTGTGTGAACGAACACCACAAACTCTAACAACTAGAACAACAACTATGCCCGTTTCCGCCTCCTCTGCCTACTGTTGGCGTTGCCTTCGACGACGAGTTGTTGCACCTCTAACAACTAGAACAACAACTATGCCACCATGTTTGTTCACATGTTGTGGTATTTTTTGCAATTTAAATCCATTTTTTGTGTATTTGTTTTGTTGCATTTTTGTTAGCAGTGTATTGAGGAGATTATTGGTTTGTACCTATTCTTAAATTTTCCACTTGAAATTTGAGATTATGATGATTTATGAGTTGTTAGCATTCTTAAGCTTTGATGAGTTTTTTCAAGGGTTTTGCACCGATATGCATGTTTTCAATCACTTACAGCCATATGGAATTGTTATCAGGCAATATCCAAAGGTCGATAAGGAAGGGAAGCACAAAATATTATGAAAGTAGGTTTGGTGTTACGTCAACATTTGCTAATGTTAATTTGACACTATTCCTACATTGATCAATCTTTGATTCATTCCAAAATTGTTTAATTTTTTCAGGTTTATAGGAAAATTTGTGTCTTAAAGAAAATGATATTGATGTTCTAACCACTGCATACGAGCCAATTGTTATAAAGTAAGTTTTAGAATATATTTTTCATGGCAATACGATCTTCCCAAACTTGTCCTACAATTCAAGTTATGCATGATTGGATGAGTTCTATTGAGTTTAGGTGGATGTTAAGGTTTTGTTCAAACTTTTTTTGGACTAAATAAGATCATCCCCTATAGTTTAAAGGCTTATGAAATTACACCCAATACTCGTCCCTTTTTTCATTATTTTGATCTCTCTAATCCATTAGTGAGAAATCAGAAGGTTTGTGTCAATAAAAAAAGATTCAAAGTATTATTCTAGTATATACACAATATTATGAGCACAATTTACCTTTCCTTTGGGTGGAAAATTATCCTTCCTGGTTAATATGATAACATCTAATCGATCATGTAAATCTCAACATGCTAGATTTAAGTAAATTTGAGTTTAAATAAAAAATAAAATATCATCTGTCGTAGGGAAAATCATGTTCTAGACATACATTTTGATTTTATTATATTTCCTCAGCCCTTTGAGTGAAAGCACAAACACAGTTTGTGTTGGTGTAGCCGTTCCAACTGCTCAAGTTAGATGTATGCCCATGGATGAGGTGTTTAAACTAGTTGTTACAAGCTTCAAGGTTCTTGACTAGAATCTTCTTTTATGCAAAACCCTAGGTATGTCGGGAGCAAGCTTTTGCTAAACTATGTGGAGCCAGGCTTTTACATTTTTATTTTAGTGAAATTTGGGAAAGGTGCAAATGCCATTTTTATCACTATATACCCTCATGTGTTTTTTCTTTGGTCCGTAAGTACTCCAATTCTTTGACATTTGGTTATGTTTCAGGATTTCACATAGTTAACTTCAGATTGTCACTTGTAACTGGATAGAATAATGTGTATGGAAATATCAGTGACTCATAAATTTGTACCTTACCATTTTCATAGTTCAATTGTTGGACATAACATGTTAGAAAAATCAACTACTATGTGCAAAGTACATTATACAAATGTACAATAGTACTTAATATATCTATTTATGGTAGCATGTGAGCTTGTAATGAATAGTACATTAATATGAATAACATTTAAATATTTTGTCACATTTCTTGTTTGAATAGCATTTGGCTTTTGTTTTTGGCTAGTTTTAGTTTTCTGGTTGAAAATTTGCAGGTTTGATGTGTTGGATATGAAAGAAATGGAACCTGTAAAATGACACCTTTATGCTTCGGTTATAACCAAAACCGAGGCAGAAGATTATTTCCATATTTTTTTAATAGCTAATATGCCTCGGTTGGGACATAACTCAGGCAGTATATCTCACTTTATGCCTCGGTTGGACTAGACCCAAGGTAGAAAGTATATTTCATTTTTTTTTTAATTTCTATTGCCCATTAGGCCTTAGTTGTGGAGGGTACCGAGGCAACAACCTTTAAATATGTCTCGGTTCATAACTGAACCATAAACAAATGCCTTTTTACCTCGCCTGCATATGCCTTAGGTGCGAACCCAAAGCCAAAAGTCAAAAATAACTGCGGCCATTTCCTTTTCCTGCATTGATGGCAAGATCTGTCAATAAATCTGTACGATCCAAGAGGAAAATAATTAGAATCTTTGCAAGCAAAGTGGTAGAATGTGGAAATGGTTTAAAAAATGAAATATCTAATGAATTATAATGCAAGTGAAGTATAATTCAATTGGTTGAGAGCCTTGGGGTAAGGTTGAGGGTCATGTATTTTAATTCATGTCTTGTGCATTTTATTTTAAATAATTAATTTAAAAATAAGCTTATGTGTGAGTTGGTATTGTAATGCTTGTTTGTGATTATCATTGACATGTGTTAGCTTATTGGTATGAAGTGCTTGGTAATCCTTTAAGGATGTGGGTTCAAACTTTAACCAGAGTAAGCTAGGTGTTTTTAGTAAAAGCAAAATATTTTCTGAAATAATAGTTTTATTTATTTATTCAATTTAATAAAAAATAATGGGTTGTACAAAACATTAGATGGGCTAGGTCAATTTTTTTAAGAGTGGAAACCCTATAGGAGGGGGAGACTAACGTGAGTTTAGAAAGAGTACAAGAGATGATTGTTGAATTTTTATAAACACCTTGTAAGTGAGAGGATGGCATTTGAGTTTAGATAAATAATGGTCAGAGGTTCTTAGAAGGTAGGATTTGAGCAAGGAAGGAAGAGATGGCATCTTGGTAGAGCAAGAAATTTTCTATGGAAGACGAGCTTTTGATCAAGGACTCAAGGTAAGGGGAGCTAACCCTATATTATGGTTTTGTTTGTTTAAATTGAAGAAGAATTAGGTGGAGGAGATTGGTGGAATCAATTTTCATGCAGTCTTGAAATTAAGGTTCAAGGTGTTGTGTTTCATGATGGATTTTGATGTGATGTTTAGGTAATGATTTGGTTGTGTGCAGAATTATGTTGAGACGTGTTCTAAATAGTGTGAATGTAAGTTTTCTTAAGCTTGAATTGATGAGTGTAGAGTTCATTTGTTGGTGCATTATAATATTGTTTAGGGAAGGAGATAAGTTTTGTTGTTGTATGTGATTATGAGTGCAAAATTATGTGTAATTTGTGGTTATTTGATTTAGTGCATAAAAGAAGTGATTGGGATTGGTAAGTACTAGAGTTTTTGGTGAAATGGTAAGTATTGGTTAATATTGTGAAGCCTCCTTGGTGCAATCTTTTGCTTTTGGCTACTTTTGATTACTGAAATAGGTGCACTTACACTATTTCGTATACTGCGAAGTGTTTAGTCACTAATTGAGTGGCTTTATCCGTTGAGCGAATAGTGATGCAATGTTGAGCAGCTAAGCTAGTGACTTTGTCTGTTGAGCGAATTATGGTGCAATGTTGAGTGGCTTATTAATTGGCTCTATCTGCTGAGCAAAAACAAAAGTAAGGTAAATGATGCTTAACGTTAGTGTTGAGCATCAGACTGCCTGGTTTGTTTGTTTTGGATGTTTGGAATGTTTTGAAGGTTTTGAGATGATGAGACAAATATGGTATGATCTTCTAATTTTATTGTATGATGAACGCATATGATGTTAACGATGTATGGTCAATTCTATGATGATGAGGTATAAAATACATTTGTGTATGTGTGTGTGGTGGTGTGTGTATTCTATTGTAATTGTAAAGCAAGGTTGTCCTTTTACCTAGAGAGCTTTGGTGAATTGGGTATAAGAGGTTTGTTTCTGCCATAAGGCTTTGGCATGAGCTTAGCAATAATGCTCCTACCTAGAGGTGCTTTGATGAGTCGAGTAGAGGAGTTTTTGCTTGTAAGTCTATGTAAGCAAGGGAAATGTCCTTTCCAAGAGGCGTAGGTGTTCGGGAAAGGTGGTGGTTGGTTATGAGAGAATGACATACTATTTGTTGATATTACTTATTGGTTATATGTGTTATTCATGTGTTGTATGTGTATTGATAATTATGCTTAGGGAGTTGCATGGATATAATAGTTTGATATATGATTTTTTTTTTATCATTAGCTCACCCTTGTATTATTTGTGTTATATGGAGCAGATGTTGATACAAATGCAAATGGAGAAGCATGGTTGTAAGGACCCTCGTGGGGAAAGCTTATGGAAATTTTGGAAAGCACTAGGAATTGTTTTTTTTCAAATAAGTTGTAATAGTTTGACAATTTTATAAATTTTCCAATTGGATAAATTTGTAACAAGTTTCCATTTGAAAGCTTATACGGGTTTGTTCAAATGTAAATTTTTAACTGTGTTGAAATAATTTTCTTTTTTGAAAATTTTCTATTTTATTAGGATGGTACAGAGTAATTTGGTTATTTCATTTAATTCATAGTGGCATCCCGAAAGGGGTGTTACAAAATTTGTTGGAAAATTGAGCAACAAATTTCTTGTCAAACTGCTTTTCTCCGTTCTCTTTCCTCTACTCTTTCTTCCTCACACTTTCAACTTCTCTTTGAAACTTCTTCTTCCTTTCCACTGTCAAGCTAAGTGTTTGCTTCTGTAACTATTACCAACATAACCTAACACAAATGTGTATGAAGGTATTTTTTTGTTGTTTCAATTTCATCTTATAAACCTTTCTTTGGTTTTCCAGGTGTTTCGAAACCTATTTTTGGCTGATCTAAAGGTAATAAATTTCGATTTTTTTGTTCTTCTTTTTTCATATGCATTGTTACCCGTGTTGTTGTTTGAAGGTGTTTTTTGTTGTTTCAGTTTCATTTTCATAAACCCTTTTTCAGTTTTTCAGGTGCTATAGACCTATTATTAGGTGAAGAAAATGTAATAAATTTCAAGTGTTTTTTAGTTTCTTCTTCATCTTGCATATGTATTGTTGTCTGTACTGTTGTTTGAATGTATTTTTTGTGTGTTTCTATTTCGTTTTGATAAATTTTTTTTTTGTTTGTTCAGGTTCTCAACTTTTCTCCAGAAGCTTCAACACCACTCACACACTCACCTACCACTCTACTACACTTCTTTTCTCCGTTCTCTCTCCTTTACTCTTTCTTTCTCACACTCTCAACTTCTCTTTGAAGCTTCTTCTTTTCCTCTATTCTTTCATGTTTTCTTCTTCTATTAAAAAGAAGATCGAAGATTTTTGAAGATCCAAAATGAAGTTTTCAAGTAGAAGGATGAAAAATCATTATTAAGAGGTTTTATTTTTAAAAGGTTTGAATTTGATTATTTTTCAATTTTTTGAGTTTGATTTTAATCATTTTTGTTTTGTGAGCCAACTCATCCTCCTGGTGGTGTTCCAATGGTGTTCCTCACATGTGGGTCTACAAGGTTAAACTTGAAGGATCTGTTGTTGGATCTGTACATTATTCATGGAAGTTTTTTTATATGGATTTTGTGTATATATAATTTGTTTGGTTTATATGACGACGTTATTGTTCAATAAATATTATACTTAGGATGCATATGAGGTTCTGAAGCAAGTTCTTGAAACTGAATACTTTGGATTTTTTGAAAAGATGAATGACTTGCTTAGTTAAGTTTCTTCAACACTAGATGAAGTTTCTTCAGTGAAACCTCTGGATGTTACAGTCTCTTCAAATCAGTAGCATGGAAAACATAAATTATTATTGAAGACCATTTAATAGCATGGGAAACATAAATTACTATTTAAGACGATTTAATGCAACGAGATGGTAAAATTTATTCAATAAAACCTCTGGATGTTTCGGTCTCTTCAAATCAGTAGCATGGGAATAAATGTTTGTAAGTATTATTTGTATTGCTCTAGATAATCATCATTGCACCACTAGTATAGATAGTTGAACTACTTCATTAATTTAAACTACTCAGAATAATTGTTCTGATGATTCAATTGATTGAGATTCAACTATTGAAGTAATTCATTAATCTCTCTTGATATTCGAATATGGTGCATGTTTGTATAAATATTTTTTCATTATTATTTGCATTGCTTAAGATAATCATCATTGCACTGGTCCACATATTTCAACTGCTCCATATATTGTTTCATCTCCAACATGCTTTCATGATTCAACTTATTCGGATTAAAAGATTCAAAAGATACATTTACTTCTCTCATCTACATTTCACACTTTCTTTGTTTGATCACCAAGAATTAGTTATTATAAATTTAATGTCAACATTGATAACAATACTTGCATTTATTTTTGTTTAAAATGTTAACATCAATCTTACATTATGTTTGCATTTTTGTTTTAGTTGATTATTCATGTGTGGATATTACTTTTGCGAGAGACCAAAGTTCTCAATATTTCCTATATTTTATTTTAACAACAATATGTACATATGCATTTCATTTCAATACAATATATAACTCATTGTACATTTTAAACAAAAACAAAATAAAATGTGTGTACCTATCAAGAATAAGTTATTATAAATTTAATGTCTACATTAATAACAATACCTGCATTTATTTTTCTATCAATAAATCTTACGTTCAATGAAACATTGCACAACTTCCAATGAAAATCTAAATTTATCACTGCTCAAGAAACCCTGCACAACTTCCAATGAAAATATTTTTAAATATATTTGCATAACGTCTAAATAATGAATACGAAATCTGAATAAACGTTTGTATAAATTTTTGTAATTATTATTTGCACGGCTCCAGATAATCATCAATGCACCACTGGTCTAGATAATTGAACTGCTCCATTAATTTGAACTGCTCGGAATAAACGTTCTGATGATTCAATTGATTGGGATTCAACTATTGAAGTAATTCATTAATCTCTCTTGATATCTGAATATGGTGCACGTTTGTATAAATATTTTTTCATTATTATTTGCACTACTTAAGATAATCATCATTGCACTGGTCCACATATTTCAACTGCTCCATTTATTGTTTCATCTCCAACACGCTTTCATGATTCAACTTATTCGGATTAAAATATTCAAAAGATTCATTTTCTTTTCTTCACATTTCACACTTCATTTACGTCTCTCATAGAGAACTTCTCTTCTTTGTTTGATTATCATTGCACTGTTTCAGATATTGTTTAATCTCTCTCACACGCTTTCATCATTTAACAATTTCAGATTCCAACACTTAAAAAAAGACCTGAAAATCTGAAAATGATATTCACAAAATACATTTTCAGAAACACTTGAAAACTTCATTTTTATATTTCATTTTCGAAAGTTTTTGTCCTAATCTATTTCCAAATTTGGTTGATTAATAATTATTTTTGTTATTTATTCCTAAATATTATTTAGTATTTAAATTCAAATTTATATTCAATATAAACATATTCCAAATAAAATATTTTTATAAATCAAGTAATTAATATATTTTTCCTAGATTAAAATTGTTTACATTTACCAATTCATCAATAAATATTTATTAAATGGTTTACATAAATAACTCGTAAATGGTTTCATATTCCAAAATTATAATTGTTTTGATTGCATTGCAAATAAACGTAATACAAGATAATGTGATAATGATGACTGCTCATGAAACAATGCAAATATCTTTGTATTACTAAATTACTAAATCTGAGCGTATTCCAATTCATGAAAACACAACTTTCAATAAAGACGTTTTGAAATTTATTGGACCATTAAAATGATTATTATGTTTGCATTTTTTTAAAGTTGATTATTCATGTGTGGACATTACTTTTGCATGAGACCAAAGTTCTCAATATTCCTATATTTTATTTTAACAACATGCATTTCATTTCAATACAATATATAACTCAATGTATGTGTATACCCATCAAGAATTAGTTATTATAAATTTAATGTCTACATTGATAACAATACTTGTATTTATTTTTGTTTAAAAATGCTAATATCAATCTTACATTATGTTTGCGTTTTTGTTTAAGTTGATTATTTATGTGTGGACATTACTTTTGCATGAGACCAAAGTTCTCAATATTCCTATATTTTCTTTTAACAATAATATGTACATATGCATTTCATTTTAGTATAATATGTAACTCAATTTACATTTGAAACAAAATTAAAATAAAATGTGTGTACCCATCAAGAATTAATTATTATAAATTTAATGTCTACATTGATAACAATACCTTCATTTATTTTTGTTTAAAAATGTTAACTTCAATCTTAAATTATGTTTGCATTTTTGTTTAAGTTGATTATTTATGTGTGGACATTACTTTTGCACGAGACCAAAGTTCTCAATTTTCCTATATTTTATTTTAACAACAATATGTAGATATGCATTTCATTTCAATATAATATATAACTTAATGTACATATGCACGGAACAAAAATTCACAAGACACCTAATTACTGTACCTTGCCGTCAAAACCACACCCTTAAATTTTATTCTCAAATGTAATCATTTCAATATTTCAATATAAATTAAGTATAACTATAAACTATATATTGTGTAACTATAGATTATATCAATATGTAATGAACATAATTAATGGTCTTAAATAATTAGATAATGAAGCAGATTGTCACAATTAGCTAAATTCTAAATGATATATTTACAAATCCACATAAATTATATCAATAATAACAATTGCAAGGCCCAGTTTTTCTATCCTAATGTTTTAAGGGTTGCCCCAGTCTATTGGGCCTAAGGGCTAGCCCAAAAGAGAAATCCAGACCTAATCTGCCCTAACCCTAACCATTCTGCTCACTTTCGCAAAACAAACCCACTTCCTTAAAGTTGCTACCGTCTTCCTCTGCTAGGGTTTGGACCTTCACCGCCTTCGAGCTAGTTCAGTCTCGTCCTCTGAGCCATGTAAGTTACTCCTTAGCTAATATTAATCTTCCTCCAGCTACGATTTTATAATCCCAGTTAGGGTTTCGTGATAACCTTGTCCTTGTTTTGTTCCACTGTTTGTTTTCAGTTTTTGGGTCTGTCCGCAAAACTGTGGTGCTCATTGTTGCATATCAAAGTTCCTGCTAGCTTTTCCAGGTAAGGGAAGCTAGGGCTTGTGTATTTACTTCGATTGTTTGGGTTTTCCTTGTCACTGTTCTGTGATTTATGCCTGGTGTGTTGTGATTGAACTGTGAAATACTTGGTTTGTTGGTTGGGTGCGAATGTGTGGCTGTTGCAGGGAGAACAATGGTGAGACCTGTTACTCTCGTCCAAGCGAGACTGACTCACCAAGGCGAGACATGCAGAAACAGGCCAAGGTTACCCTCGAACTCTCGCTCAGGCGGAGAGCTATTGTTTTGAGCGAGGCACTATCTTGGTCAAGCGAGAGACGCTCGCCTAAGTGAGAACGCGTGGAAGCCATGGTGTGTTGCTGCATTCTTAGCCCAGGCGAATAACCTCACCTTTGGGCGAGGGGTGGTCTCGCTCAGGCGAGGAAGGCTCGCCTCAACGAGCATGCGAAAAACCTCCCAGGGCCTCTGTCGTGATATCGCCTAAGCGAGGGCTGCAGCTTGAGCGAGGGAACTCCTCTTGCCTGAACGAGGGCGTCTAGCTTGAACCAGATACGCTGCAGGCCACGATGTTCTGCTCACATGGTTGTGATTGGGTGTTTGTTTGGTTGGTTCGTTTCATTTAAAGTATGATACGTGTGATTATGCATGAAAAAACTGTGGCTATGAATTTGGATTGATGAGTTAGTGTGATCTTAAAAAGTAAAACAAACGAGATGGTTGGTGATTTAAGTGGCATGGCATTGGAATGAAATACAATACTATGTTCATGAATTGAGAATGATGAGTTGGTGTGGATTCAATATGGAAAATAAATGAGGATTGGTTATAAAGGTTGGCATGTGATTTATGTGCATGATAAATATGACTTAATTGATTGAGTATGTTTGGCATGTGGTCAGTACGTAATTCCTTGAAATCTCTAGGTGTGATTTAAGGGTCGTGCTTCAATGGTTGGGACGTAATTCCATGACCCTTGTTAGTGGGTGTTCATGGTGGTGCCCCATCTATATAATTTGGTAAGGATTCAAGGTAAGGTTGCATCCTAACACTCTAAGGAGTCAATTAGTCTCACTTAGAGCGGACTGACTTTTGTGGTGAGAGTAGCAAGAGGCTTGAAACTCATTAAAGGCTAACCTTGTGTGTGGGGGATTGAAACATTGTAACACTTGTAACACTTAGCTCGGGGGTGAGCAGGGTAATCCACCACAAGTGCAAGCATCCGCTGAATCCGACTAGATTATATGTAATCCGGATAAGTCAAGTCTGAGTCTAGTGCATTGTTTGAGAAGTCATAACATGATTGGTTGATGAATAATGTTTGGATTGTAATAGCATGTGATTGCTTGATAAATTGTTTCTACTCTAGCTTACCCTTTGCTTGTTTGATTGCTTTGTATGTGGTTCTTCTACTTTTGCGATGATCATCAATTTATTGATGGGAGCAGATGCGAGAGGTACTCGAGATCAACAGAGAAGAGATGGTTACACTGCTTAGTCTACCTGGGTTGGACTTCATGTTTTATTTGGGTTTTTCTTTAGGGTTATGGCCCATGTACTTGTTTGTCCTTTGAATTCCTATGTAATTCTATTAAACTTTATATCTGGTTTCTCGTTGGCATCGTGGCGTGCCTTGATTTTTTTTTTTTGTAAGGAATGGTGTTTAAACTCCAGGACTGCATTTTTGTATTATACTGTGTGATGTTTCCTTTAATTAAGATTATTGATTAAATGGGACGTTACAACAATACTTCAATTTAATTTTTAACTTTTATATATATATATATATATATATATATATATATATATATATATATATATATATATATATATATATATATATGTATAATATTTAAGCAAAATACTTATAACAACAATAAAACAAAAACAAAAAGACCCGTGCGTCTCATACTAGTTGATTTGATAATTTAGGAATATTTGTGAGGTAATTCTATGCTTTCTGCATTGTTTAATTGATTATAGGTATTCTTGCATTCTATTTGTTCTAATTTTAAAATATTTAATTTTATTTGTGCAATGATCCTATGAAAATGAGTTTGATGGATATGTTAAGATTGGCGGATCGCATGATGGTTATAAGTGTTAATTATTTAATATATATGGAGAAGCCTAAAATAAAGTATGAAATGTCCAATGTAATTTGTTTTAATCATTAAAAATGATAAATTGACACTTCAAATGTAACACCCCATTTAATTAAGTACGTGAAATTAAAGGAATGTCACGAGATAGATACATAAAAGCGCAGTCTGGGAGTTTTAAACTCACTCCATACAACCCATGGCACACCACGATGCCCAAAAGAAACTAGAGGAAAAGTTAACCAGATTGCATAAATCTAAGGACGAACAGATACATGGGTCGCAACCCTAATTAAACTCATACAAAATATAAACTAGTCCACGCGGACTATGCAACGGAATCTCCATTTCCTTGCTGACCTCTGGAACCTCGCTCATCTGCTCCCATCAATCAAATTGATGATAATCGCAAGAAATAAGAACCACATACAAGACAACCATACAATAAACCAGGTAAGCTAGTGCCAACAACATATATCATACAGTCAAAATATAGTTCTCACCATTCAATATCCATACATCATCCAAGCATGTTATGACTCTCAATCAATACACTACGACTCGACTCGACTCATCCGGATACGTATAACTGGGTCGAATTCAACGGATGCCCGCACTTGTGGTGGATACCTCTGCTTACCCCCGAGCTGCTCACCCCCGAGCTATGTGTTACAAGTGTTACGATGGATCAATTTTCCCTCACCACAAGGTTAGCCCTTAGTGAATTTCAGGCCTCCTGCTACTCTCACCACAAGAGTCAGTCCGCTCTAGGTGAGACTAACTGACCCCTTAGAGTGTCAGGATGCAACCTTACCTTGAATCCTTACCTAGTTATACCGATGGGGCACCACCATAAACAACCCCCATATATCACATGTCAATTAGTACCAGCTCGTATTACCAACCTTGAGGAACATCTCCCCTTATGTCAATCATGCCACAAAATCACCAACCACCAAGGTTCATAGTTGTTCATACTCGATTTGTGATCACATACGTATCTAACCCCTCATGTAATGTTCACATAAGATCATGCCACTCTCACCCGTCATCCCATATGAACCCCCCTCATCAT
>Ga0214543_1003388_pt1 | contig 30944 bp, 11 predicted proteins | sample CNSS2metaG_FD_160094 | JGI IMG/M metagenome (GOLD analysis project Ga0214543, IMG submission 160094) | Root nodule microbial communities from cowpea collected in UCLA plant growth center, Los Angeles, California, USA - CNSS2 | ecosystem: Host-associated > Plants > Roots > Nodule | place: USA... | reverse complement strand
TCATAAGATCTTTCTTTTTTTTTTTTTCCTTTTTCCTTGTTATGTTCTTATTGACCAATTGTTCTTAATGACAATTGGGGACTTGTTAACGCCCTCTTCCCCGCCCCATAATTTTTTTATATGTAAAATTTAGTATATAAATATTATTTTTAATTATAATATATTCGACCTTTTAAATTTTTTATTTATATACTTATAAATAAACTTTTGGTATTTTCAAAGTATTTGTTGAGGATTAGTGACTAACAGCAGCTGTACACATGCTTGTTCATGATACCAATTGGTCATCATTCTTAAGGACAATAATTTAACTCGTATTATAGAAAGATCAAGATTAATTAGGTCATGATCCGTTATTTTTGAAAAAATTTACTGTAAAATTTTAGATATAAATTAATTGTTATGTCTTTCATTATGTAATAAAGAAAAACAATAAAAAACTTATAATTTTTTTAATTATAATAATTTTTTAATAATTTGATTTAAAATCATAACAATTTTTTAATTATTTGATTTAAAATTATAATAGTTTTTTAATTATTTGATTTAAAATTATTTAATTATATACATTTACTAAAGTTTGAACCAAACCAAGACTAATTGCTCTATATTTAGAAATAAACCTTTGACACTTAATAGAGGTTATAAAAATCCTTCTTACTTAAATTCATTCATCGGGTTATACTAACAGGTAACATAACAACCCAAGAAATGAATAATTTTATTCACATAAAGGTGTATTTGCTAACAATCGGAGTCAGTTAGCTTAAGTGTTTGAGTGGTAAACGAAGAGAAAGCTATAAAGAGCTTGAGTGTTTGAGAAGGAGAGAATGAGATGGTCAACCTTACAAACAGTGTGCCCCAGTTGACAAAGGCGATCAACTATGACAATTGGAGTCTAGATGAAGGTTCTTCTTGGCAACCAAGACATATGGGATGTGGTGGAAAATGGCCACAAAGAACCAACAAACACCATAAATTGGTCCAATTCCTAGATGAATGTGTTGAAAGTAGTGCGTGTGAAGGGCAAGGCAGCCTTGTACCTATTGTATCGAGTTGTTGATGAGTTTAACTTTGAGAATATTGCAAGGACCAAATCTTTAGAAGAAACGTGTGATATATTAGAGAAGGCATATAAGAGGGGTGACTGAGTGAAGCATGTTTGACTTCAAACACTTAAGGGCGAGTCTGAAGTATATGAAGATAAAGGAAACTAAAAAAGTAGTAGTACATAACTCAGGTAGAAACCATGGTGAACTAGCTTAGCAGAAATGGAGAGACGCTGCACTAGTCGAGTTATGGAGAAAATATTAAGATCACTAATGAATGACTTTGAGAACATGGTGTGTGTGACTGAGGAATTGAAGGACCTGTCAACTACTTAATTAATTACTCCAAACGAAGATGTCAATTAAAGATCAGAAAGCTCAGAACACTCAAGACAAAGGATGAGACTAAAGTGGTAAAGGAATCAGTCTTAGTGGTAGAAACTGAGGACAAGAATTGGATAAAGTCTAGCCAACAAAATTGGCGTAAAAGAGGACGAGATCCATAAAGGAGGGTAGTCGACCAACTCAAATGTTGACCACTTTAAGTGTGGCAAATATAGTCATTTTTCAATGGAGTGCTACTTGGATAAGTGTTTTAATTGTGGTAAGGTCAGACATTTTACTAAAAATTGTCGATCTAAGAATGAAAGAGAAGAAATAACCAACTTTCTCAAAGAGGATGTTGAAGAGAAAGAGGTGATGCTATTGATGATGGAAAGGTAAAAATCGGTCTAAGTTCAGAGATCATTCATACCCAGCTTGGAAGCTTTGGTACCAATCTTAACATGCGCAATAGCTCGAGCATTGATTACATGAAACTAAATAATTCAGATAGCCTGTAAGGCACATGGAGAGCTTAGAAAGCTCGGTAAGGAGGATTGAGAACTTTAATAACTTAATGAGGTAGAGCTTGGTCGAGCATGTAGATAGCTCAGTAGGGAGCCCAAGTGGCTCGACGGAGCAAGTAAACAACTTAGATAACTTGGCCAAGTGTCCGAATTGAGCGACAGGGAATCCAGATTACCCAGATAGCTTGGTGGAGCATGTGAACAACTCAAAAGGATCTCGATCTATTGATGAGAAATGGGTGTGGAAATGTCTAGTCTTTCAAAAAAGGAGCTTGACCTATTGACATGAACCTGGTTAATAACAAGTTGGCCATCAAGAAAGCAAAGAACAAGTCGGCTACAAAGAATGCAAAAAACAAGTCAACTACTAAGAGAGAAAATAACAAGTTGGCCATTGTGTAAACAAAAATCAGATCGACCATTGAGAGACCAAAGAATAAGTCGACTATCAAGATAGTGAAGAACCTTACTTTTCATGAAAGGAGTAAGCACAATGCACGTTTTCACTTCATCAATAAGAAAGTAAAAAAGAGTTATTACATGTGGCAAGTCGGGATGAAAGATGGAAAACCAAAGGTGAAGGATAAATAAACATTTAAGTTTACCAAAGAGCTTTGTTGGATTTGAAATAAACTTAAATGCATTAACTGTTATAGATAGTTAATGTATTAGCGGTAGTTATAGTATGAGTTTGTGGTTTATAACCACTTTTGTCTATTTTCAACAATAAAAAGTACTGAGTCTATAAATTACATTACATTGTTGATTGCATGAATAACCCAACAAAACAAAAATGAATGAATTCACATTTATTTCCTAACAATTCTTGCACATATTCCGGGACTTTTCACCCTATAAGTGTCAACTTTGTTGTGGCAAAACCACTCGGCTAGGGATGTAAATGGGACGGGTAGGGTACGGGTAGTAGCTCCCTCGTACCCTACCCGCTGGATAAATATCTGCCCCGTAACCATACCAATATCCATCAGGTATCCGTTATGCGGGTACCTGCGTAATTTTTTAATATCCAAGGGTACCCGCAGGTATTTACAAAAAATAAAAATAAATATTTAACAATATATTTTAATCGTAAATTCAAATAAAATACAATACATAATATTCATAAATTTCCAACAAAATCCAAATAACCCATTTAAATAGTATTGAATGAAAATTTACAAAAAAAAAATATATTTTTTTAAACTAATTGATAAAAAATAACTCATTCAAAATCAATATGTTAATATTTTAATCATTTTTTTTATTTTTTTAAATTTAAATTAGAGTATAACAAGTACAAGTATCCACAGGTACAGATACTATGATAATCGTTCCCGCCTCGTTAACATGTGAGTATTAAAAATACTCGTACCCATTACCTATGAGTATCTATTTACAATATCAATTTCCTACCCGTTATGAATTTTATCTGCGGATACCCGCGGGTACAATTTTTTTTGACATCCCTACACTCGACGATGATTGTAAAGGATATGATATAAACTAATACCTTTGTTTTATTATTATGTATTTAGAATTTTGTTATTGCTTAACATTTTGGAAATATGCATGGCTATTCTTTTTTTTTTTCAACTCAACTATTGTATAGGTAGATTTGATCTCATGCATAAGATAAAGTCAAACAATAATAAATAGGTACACATTATTTTAGAAATTTAACAACCACCAAGGTTGGCTCAAGGGTAAAGCGAATGAAGTACTCGTTTTAGGCCTCCAGGAAAAAAAGGTCTCAAATTTTTTTTATTACTAATACTTCTCTTGTTAAATTAATTATAAAATTATGTTAAAAAAAAGCCTCAAAACCTTTTTTTTAGTACTAATATACCTATATTAAATTAATTATAAAATTATGTTTAAGATAAAAAAGACCTCATAAAATATTTTATTACTAATATACCTCTATTAAATTAATTATAAGTTTATATTTGAGAATAAAATTTAATAAATTTAATATTAGTGTCTCTTAATTTTTATTAGTATTAAAAAAGGTAATTAACGAGTTAAAACCTTCTTTTAGTAAATTATAATTTTATTTACGAAAAAATAATGACGAGTTATCTTTATTCTCTTATAATCAATCTATTTTCTATTTTCTTCTTTTATCTATACGACTTCTCTTACCTCTCTTTACTTTCTTCTTTTCTAAGAGTCATTTTTTTAGGATTTTTGTGGAGATTACAATCCGTGAATCTCATGTTGCTCCGTGTGTACCAATTTTTTCATCCTCATTTCTGGATAGTATGTTTTTTCTTTATATTTGTGTTGTTGTTATTTTTATTCTCTTTGGATTTGTATTAGAATTAGAAATGTGTTTCTTTTGCCCAATTTTGTTTTTCGGTACTTTTCGATTTACGAATTTCGAGAGTTTTTTTTTGTATATCGAGGAACTGAAATTTTTCTACAAAACTATTAATTAGATTATGGTTTAGTTTGTTGGTAGATAATAGATTAATTATAGTGTAATTCAAAGTTGAGTTTTATGCAGAAAGATAATTCAAGTTTACGGAAAAAAAAAATACTTACTATTGAGTTGAGAAGAATATTAATTTTTTTTAATTATTTTTATTAATGATTAATTTTAAAATAAACATTGCAAGTTTGTGAAAAAGTTGATTTGAGAATGAGAAAGAGACTTTAGACTTCAAAATACTACAAGTCTATTTACTTTCTTAACAACCAGAGGTTTTAATTTATTCATTTTATATATTTATTTTTAGTAGTGTTTTATATATTATAATTTTTTATTTCACATAAAAATATATAGATATATCAACTAGAAAATTTGAATTAGGCTATTTAAAATCCAAAAGAAAAGAAGAATCAAGCCTTTAATTGCATCACAAAAAGGAGTTATGAATAAATTTATAAAAATAAATAAGAAAATTGAATTAAAAAAAGTATAGGTGGGTGCTTTTCGAATGAACAAGATAATTTGGAAAATGATAAATCAATTGACACTCTTAATTATATAAAAAGAAGAATCCAAAAGAAAAGAAGAATTAAAGCTTTAGTTGCATCACAAAAAGGAGTTATGAATAAATTTATAAAAGTAGATAATACAAAATATAGGCGGATGCTCTTTGAATGAACAAGATAATTTGAAAAATGATAAACCAATTGCCATTCTTAATTATATAAAAAATAGATTATTTTTCAAATACATATATAGTTTATAGAATAATGTTAATAATTCTAGTGTCATTTGCTTCGGCTGAAATATCTCTCCAAGCTAAAGAAAATAAAAACTTATTTAACACCAATAAACTCTGAAAAAAGATTTATGACAATTTAATAAATAATTTTGTATAAAAAATTAAAATAAAATTAAAATAAAAGACTTCAATTTTTTAAGTTTGCTTTAAGTTTTTTAAACTCTTGAACCACTCCTAACAATCACCCATGTTATTGAAACATAAAATTGAAGCTAAGCCAAAGAGCCCTAACAATTGATCAAGTTTAGTTTTAGTGAGATATTTAAACGTTGAAAAACAAATTGGTTTGGCACCCCAAAGCAGTTGTAACAGGTCATGCATAATTAAAATATTGTCCTTGATATGTGGGGAAGAGTTGAAAATTCTTCATCAAACGTGTTGTCATAATGTATAACATTCCAAGCAAGTTAACATTCCAAGCAGTACCTAAACTCCTTTAATGAAGAATCTTTTGGTTTGAATTAGCAAAGAGTACAGGGTGTATATCCTTCAAAGCAAATTCTCCTCAATACGTGTCTTCCCAAAATAATATTATATTTCTCTAGTAATTTCATATATCTACACCAGTGGATGTCTCAACTTTGTGAACACAAAATGTCCATTAATAATTTGTTAATAATTAATTACCTATAATTCTAACATTATCCTTCTCTTCCCTTCCCATAAAAACACTCAAATATCAAATTTTAAAATCAAGGACGACTTTGTTTAAAAAGCTCGTATTAAGAATTACTTTATCATGACATCTTATTTAAATTGACACGTCAAAATTTAATTCGCTGTCACCTGTTATCATATGAAAAATAAGAATGAGATATTAGTATAAGAGGAGGATCAGAATATGACTTATGCAAGATATTATTATTTTCTCAATATTAGAACAAGTTATACAAGTTTTAAAGGCAATCTCATTCTACTATCATAAAGTTGATTTTCTTTCGCATGGCTATTTTTTTTTCTAACTTAACCATTGTATAGGTAGATTTGATCTCATGCATAAGATAAAGTCAAATAATAATAAATAGCTACATAATTATTTTAGAAAATTAGCATCCACCCACGTTATTGAAACTTAAAATTCAAGCTAAGTCAAATGAGCCCAAGCAATTGCTCAAGTTTTAGGCTGTGTTCGGTTGGAAAGATAAATTTGAGAGAGAGTGTGAAGATGAATTTGTGTAGATTTAAGAAGATGAATATGTATGTTTTTTTGAGTAAATTTAAAGAATAAAGTGAGTGAATTTGAAGATAAATTTTATGAAAATTAGTAAGTGATTTGATTGATATGATAGATTAAAAAATGTTATAATAAATAAAATTTTAAGTTTACCAAAATACTCTTCATAATATAAATTTAATAAAATTACAATTGAATAAATTAAAAAAATTTAAATTTAAGAATATTTTAATTATATTTTTATATATTAATTATTATATATATAAGTTAATAATAATTACATATATTATTAGTTTTTAACAATATTATAATTATTATTAATTACTATATACTTTAACAATACTATATACTATAATTACTATTATAATTATATATACATTATTAGTTATTGTATATTGATATATTAATCATTATATTTTTAAAAATATTTTAATTATTAATGAGTATTATATATATTATTAATTAAATATATATATATATATATATATACATATATTAATTATTTATTATTATAATTTATTTTATATATATTGTTTTATTAATTAGTTACGTTTTGTATAACATATACATATACGTTATGTAATCGAATACTTAACCGTTATATATATATATATATATATATATATATATTTAATAATATTTTAATCATTATTAATTATTATAAATATATTCTGTTAATAATAATAATTATTATTTTACATATATTATTAATAATTATTATATATATATATATATATATATATATTTATAAAATTTATTGTAGGATAAGTTATTTTATCATAACGAATTATTAATTTTGTTTTTTTTTTTCTAATTATGAATCAGTTTTTGTTGTTATAGAATAAAGATATAAAGGTAAAATATATAATAATTTATGTAAATCATTGTAGTTTTGAGAAGATGGAATTTGTATATTATCTCACAAATCCATCTTTGTATTTATATTCAAATCATCTTATTGAAACACGAAATTAAATTAACATTTGCTCTTCCAAATCAGTTTATTTGATGAATCTTTTCAAACGAACACGCTATTAGTTTTAGTAAGATATTTAACGTTGACAAACTATTTGGTTTGGCACACCAAGCATGTGTAACATGTCATGCATAATTAAAATATTGTCCTTGATATGTGAGGAAGATCAGTGGAAAACTCTCCATCAAACGTGCTGAGATAATGTATAATGGAAGAATTAACAATTCTTAATTTGTTTTTTTTTTTGGTCAATTTTTTTGTGTTTAAGAAAACCGTTACCAATCCCTATAAAATATGTGCACCCATGTACCTAGTTCTGTTTGAACTTGGTGTACACAAAATGTCAGTTAATAATTTCGTTAATTTTGTTTAAACTCTGTAAATAGTTAATATAAGTAATTGTTAAGTGTTTATTAAAGGGAAAAATAAATGTTCATATGCAATTAAACTTGAAGGAAACCCATACAAAATGCTTAGTAATTCTTCTAGATTAATTGCATATACCTAATCATATTAACTATTAACAGGGTTTAAACAAAACTAATAGAATTAAAGTTGTTGAATTAATAGTGTAATTTGTCTTATTATACTAAAAACTAAATACATGGATACTATTACACTGAACTAACTAATTTATCCAAAATAAAACTAGTAACTCAAAAGTACGCATACAAAATTTAGTATTTAGAACGCTAGGTTTATGAAAGAATAGGCAACCCTAATTTTCTTCATAATAAATTAGTTTTATAGTAGAATAGGGAGCACCAATTAAAACCTCCATCAGCCAATGTGTTTAGCTTTATGGAAGAATAAAAAACACCTACTTTCTTCCTTCTTTCATGAAACCTTCCACAATCAAGCAATAAGTGTTATATATATACCCCATGCCCATGCAGGAAGTACCAACATAACATAAGAAAGGTTAAAATATGAGTATGAAGCTTCACAATTGGTCAAGCTCAGAGTATAAAGAGTTAGTTCTCATATACTCTGAAGGATCCAAAAGCAACATTTTGGGTTTGAGGTACGACCAAAATAGGGTGTTGCTCAGACTTCGCAACTCTTTCTGCGGCTCTGGTGCAACGCGTGAGCTTCTGGTGGAGGTCACTGCTGAGAAGGGAAACACTCGTGAAGGTTTCTACTTTTGGGCTGTCAAAGTGACCACCGGTAGACTCGATGACACTCGTAACCATAATGGATTCAATGGTGAGTCAGAGCTGAAACAAACTTTGAACAAGTCTTTTTCTTTACTTCAAATGAAACAACTAACAATATGTTTCGCGATTCTGTCAACAAGTGTGGTCTATTTTTATGTTTTTGTTTGTTGATTATGTCTATATGATGCATGCAAAATCTTTCAAATAAAACGTGTGTTGGATAGTGAAGCTTGAATAAAATTTGTCCCTGACTTTGAGACAGTTTGTGATAACAAATATTGGAGCGAGCTTTGTGGAAAGGAAAGTTGCTTTTATGAAGTGATTCGCAAAGTTGGAAACAGAAATTCTGAGGAGAAGGTGAATTGGGAGTTTTCCCACTGGTATTCTGTGAGTGGCGGAACACGTATCGCATACAATGTGATCATCAAGTGTGACAAAACAAGTGGTCTTAAGGCAGAGCTTAAAGGCCCTTTTAAATGCTTGAATTTGGAGAAAGAACCAGAATCTGAGACTGCACTCACTCTGCAGAAGAAGAAGAAAGAGCCCACAAAAGAAGCTGAGAGAAAGTTTGTGGAAAGTAAAATCGAAGGAAAAGAATACATTCTCCTTGCGGGAGGTTGTGACCAACGTGCCACAGTGGTGAATAATATTATTAACTCAGGAACATTTAATGGTGGTGGTAATGGCTCTAAATACGAAAATTGTAAGATTGATATGAGGTCGGATTTTAAATCATCATCCTAGCCCTGGATTAAGATGTCGAACACTGTGTTATTTAAAAAATAATCGTGATTTTCTATGAAATTAATTAATAATGGAACTGAGGAGTTTGGATTACTGTATTGGGTCACCTACCTGAAGGAATAAATTTATCATCACCTGTGCATGGCTGGCCACATGGTTGATCTATAAAAGTTTTAATTCGGTATTGATGTTCGATTTTATTGTTAATTAACATAATATACTTTGTATTGTTATTAGTCATGTATCTTTATATTGAAAAAAAAATCACTTAATTAAATTTTAATTTATAAATTTTTGCTTTTCAATTGAATTTAAAAAATCCTCATTTTTTATTGAATTTCTTTTCCAATTAATTAAGTCTGCCTTATTCAGAGTTACACGACCATTTGCATATTGCATTTTGTAGTTTTAAACCGTAACAACCCCAGAAATTAGACATCTATTTACAAAGTTGATAGAGACACAATTCTGAGAAGGATGGAATGTACATGATAATATATCAAAAGAAATGAACATCATAGTCTTTGATGGCACTACAAGAATGTTGGCATTTGGCATCAACGAAAATGGGACGCCAAATGCTTGTGATTTTGGAAATGCAAAATCTATTTCGAGATACATCCTAGAACTTGTTCGAGTTCCAATTCATTAACATTTCAAACAATCTAGCATATTTAATTCATTGCAAACATAAAATTATAGACATTGTTAACTTAGTTAATTAAACATAATGCAAGTTGAAGATAAACATCAAAGTCACACATAATACATCCAAATCCAAGATAAACATAATACAAGTCCAAGCATACAAGTCCAACTGATCATCTATACATTAGTAAGCATAATTTCAGAATTATTAGTCCTCCTTAGATCAACCTAAAATAAAAAAATACAATCGCACAAGTTAATGATAAGTTGTTGACAGGAGATGGCAAATAAACCTGTTTCCGTGGGTATTGTCCGAATCCGTCCCCGTTTTGACGAGGAATCCCTGCATTGACTGGGTATGGGTATGGCTATGGGAAATCCCCGATTTTTTCAATTGAGTATGGGGATGAGGATGGAGATGAATATATCCCCGCCATAATACCTATCCCCACCATATCTCCATCATGGTTTAAATTATTAAAATATTCACAATTAATTAAGTAACCCTATATATATATTCCTTCTATTTTTTATTTCTTCTAAATATTTGGTTTGTCATGAAACTCATTCGCATCTCCAATATGTTAAAATGATGTATGTCAATTAAAAAAAATTTATGTCTAACATTTGAATATTTCTATTATTTTTTAATATTTTTATTTATTGTATATTTTTCTTTCATATGAGAATGTTTAATACTCTCAATTTAAGTATTTAATAGCATAAACATTTCATTTACTAGGTAATATAAAAAAAATCTTTACTTATTATTATTAATTTTTGTTTTATTTGACTAACTCTTTTATTTCGCTAAAACAATTTTTGTTATTTCTCAACCATTGAGTATATATGTTCATATTTGAAAGGTTTTCTTAGATCTTTAAGATATTTTTCGTTTTATCATACCCTTAATTATACATTTTTTTTTTGTGCAATTCTCTTTTATTTCGCTAAAACAACTTTTGTTATTTCTCAACCATTCAGTATATATGTTCATATTTGAAAAGTTTTCTTAAATCTCTAAGATATTTTTCGTCTTATCATTACCTTAATTATACATTTGTTTTTCTTTGTGTAATTCCTTCCAATAGTCTCCAAATTGTTTATAAGACACATATTTGTTAATTTTTTAATATTTTTATTTTTGTTTATTTTCATCATGTAGAATTCTATTTCGATAAATTTTATCTAATTATTTTTTATTTTCTAACTCATTACAATCATACTTTAATTTTTTCACTATAATTGTACAAATAATTTTTATTTACTACAATATAAAAATTTAATGTAATTGCCATCAATATTTTTTTATCACCATCTAACATATATTGGAGTTTAAAAGATACAAGATCTATGATAAAATTTTATTATGTTTATTATTTGTTCTTTGCGTCATTTTGATCAAGTGATGTATTATAACTTTTATTAGTGTATAAAAAATAGATTCATTATAATTTAAAAAATTGAAGTAAACAAACATTTAAAATATATTTTAATTTAAATATTTTTTTCCTTTTATATTTTTTAAAAAATAATTTTTTCCTTTTATGTTATTTTAAAAATATTTTTTAAATTTATCAACTAGGTTTCATTAATGTTTGCAAATTTAATAAATATTTTGGTTCTCATTAAATTTTATTTGGTATTCTAATCTAAAATGTAAACAATTATAATTTATTTCAAAGTATATGATATCGAAGAAACAACTATACTCCTAATATTGAATATTTGATAATATTATGTTTCCTTTACCGTAATTTCTTATTATTTTATAAAAATTAATTAAAATTAATATTAAAGCAGTAAGAAAATGGGTACGGGTATGGGTACGAGATTATACCCGTTACCCGGTGGGGATGGGGATGAGACAAAAGTTTGATAACCGTTGGGTTTGGGTATGGGGATAAGGATGAATTTTTTTTATGGGATGGATATGGGATAGTGAAACCCGTCCCGTCCCGCCTCGTTGTCATCCCTTAAGAAATCAAATAAAAATCAAGTCAATGAATTTATGTTAGCTTTAAGCAATAAAAAAAACCGCACCAATATCACCTTACAATTCATCAAATTAATATACATATCAGAATTTTAAGTTATGGAGAACATCAAGAGATAGTGAAGTGAAACGATAATAACATAATATTTTTCATTGACGTAATAGTACAGCCAACAATACTAAATTTTAAATGAATTAGCTATCAAGGTAAAAAGTTAAAACTACAAATCATGGTGAATTATATGTCTAGATGGAGTGACTAAATGAGAACCTATTAAGAACCCATTAAATCATCTATAAGGCTTATATCAAAAATCAAGTTTTTGAAATATTCATGTGTGTGGAATAATACCAAGGTGACTCTGTCAGTTTTAGATCCAAGAGTCTTGCCTCGCCCGCCAAATTTTCAACCAGCATGAGCAAATTTTGGAACATTTAAGATGTTGAGTTTTCTTCATGCCTACTCAAGCTATATTCACATAAGGATGTATTTGTCGATGAAGAAAAAACAACTTCCATGATAGAATGATCTAATTATTGTTATAAGTTCATGCCTTAAGATTGTTGGTGCGACATATTATAGGTTGATGGAAAAATTGTTTGTTTACCTCATTAGTAAAACGATGGAAGTTTACGTTGATGATATGGTCATCAAATCGAAAAATCTAAAAATCCAAGGACCACCTTGTCGAGTTAGAGAAAGTATTCAAAATAATTTTACTACATAACATGCAGATCAACCCTTTTTTGAGATGATAAAAAAAGCTTAACAATACCATTGAACCAAGAGTGTGAGGCCATGTTTCAAAAAATCAAGAATTATATCAATTCCTTGTTTGTATTAGCTAGTCCTCGTCCTAGTGCCAACCTTGTGTTGTACTTGGTAGTAGCACCCATTATTATTAGCTCAATACTCGTTCAGGAGCTGGGTAGAAAGCAATAACCCTTCTATTTCACAAGTCGAACCTTACAACCGACGGAAGAAAGGCACCAAACCAATGAGAAGTTAGTTTTGCCCTAGTATTCTCAGCACGACGTCTCAAACATCACTTTCGGAGATACAATTTCATAATCTGAATAGATTATCCTATCAAGAAGATATTCTAAAAGTCAAACTTAGCTAGCCGGATGACAACTTAGTTAGTGGAATTATTTGAGTTTGAATTGAAATATCAAAATCGAGGCACTATAATAGCTCAGTTCTTAGTTGATATTCTAATTGAGCTACAACAACTCGACGAAGCTGAAATAAATTGGACACTCATATATAGATGTGACCCAGGAAGGCCTTAATGATGTTGTAGAATAGGCTATTAAATTTAGCTTTGAGACTTCCAATAATCAAAGGAAGTAAAAACTAGGCGTCAAGAAGTTAAAATGCCAAAGTAATTCGTAGCTTGTTATCGAGTAGATCAAAGGTATAAAAGAGCCACAGTTGCAACGCTATTATCATATAGTTAAAAATCTTATAGATCGGTTAAGGGAATTCTCTGTTACACACACCTAGAGAGGATGATGCTCAAGTTGATGCTATTTCCATAGCATCGGTCAACATCGAACCTTAATACAAGAAATAGTTACCATACCGAGCTTGGATTAGGAGGATATCTTGAAAATAGACTTGCTAAGTCCAAACTTGATGACACCTGTTGTTAATTACTTGGTGCATGATGTTTTACTAAATGATTCGATGGAAACACGTAGAGTACGAAGGCAAGCCTCCTTTTATGTGTTGCACAATGATGAACTCTATTAAATAGTGTTTTCCACATCTCTCTTGAAGTGCTTAAGCCGGCCACAAGCTAAATACGTGTTAGCTGAGCTTGATTGAGAGATATGTGGAATACATTCAAGAGCTCGGTGTACTACTACAAGAGTTATTCGAGTCAGATACTATTTACCCAGAGTGAAAGAAGATGCTCTCAAATGCATCATGATGTGTGAGGAATGTCAGAACTTTGGTCGTCTGCACATTCGCCCACTAGAGGAATTGCCCATGGTCACACCATGCCATTCTCGACCTGGGCCATGGATATACTCACCCTTTCCCTTTAGCCAAAGATCAGGTAAAATTCTTATAGTTTATATTGATTATTTTACTAAGTGGATAGAGGTAGAACCTCAGCCACTATCACTGTTCATCTGGTTCAAAACTTTTTCTAAAAAAAATTGTGTGTCGGCATTGTCCTCATTCCTTAGTTATCGATAACGATCGTAAATTTATTGATAAAAGATTTGAGGGATTCCAAGTGCAACTCGGTATCAAACACTAACTTTTTTTAGTACCCAAAATCCAATAGGAAAGTAGAAGAAACGAACAAAGTCATTCATTAACTCAAAAAGAAGCTTGATTAGGCAGAGGGGTTGTAGGCTAAATACATTCTAAGCATTTGGTGAGGCTGTAGGCTAATTGAAATCTTTTTGAATTTTGAACCCTCAATGGATAGTTGTGGTCCCTCTTTAATTGATTTAGGGTTAGAATTTGACTAATTTTTGTGTTCTAGGTTAAGTTTTCTCTATTCTAGGCAAAATGTTCAATACAAGTTCTTATTATTTTTAGGGTTTGTGGATAATTTTAGTGGAAACTTGTGATGCATTTTTATCCGATTTTGTTGTGTTTTGGGTTAATCACTTTTCTAATAATAATTACCTTATTTAAAAGATATATAAAGTAGTGATTATAACAAGCAAGTTATAAATGATGCTTATTTCTTAAATGAATTTGTTTAAGATATAAACGTTATTATTTTTATTTAAAAGAATTTCTAAGAGATAGAACTAGAAAGATAGGAAAAGATATATCTACTATTTTATGATTATTAGAAGTATCACCTAAAATCTCTTTAGAGTATTTAGGGTTTTAAGGGTCAAAGTGAAAGCCAATAAATATACATATTAAAGGAGAGAGTGAGTGTTACACTTGAGTGAGAAAGAATGCAACTAAGTAAATTTGGAGAAAAACGTAAGAGTAAGATTCAAACATAGGAAGAGTGGAAAAGGTTTTAAAGGCTGAGTTTCGAAAAGGATGAAGGAAAAAGTGAAAGTAAAAGGCAAGGGGAGCTTACATTTTTATTTTATTATCATTTTGCATTTTTGTGTGTGGTGACTCGACGAAAGGTGGTGAAGGGTTAAACATTGTGTAATTGTACCGAATGTACTTTGTTGGGGCAATCGAGGAGAATAGTGAGACGTGACACTTGTGTACTTTGTTGGGACTCTTAAGGGAGCAATGGGAAGTGACAATTGTGTACTTCATCGAAGCTCGCAGGAAGAGAAATGGGAAGTGACACTTGTATTGGTAAGCTATGTGTGAGAGTTACAAATCAAATTCCTGACATTCAGATCACTATTGGTGTATTGCTGGATGAGACAATAGATTTTGTGTGTATTTGTATGATGTGTGGTTTGAATTTATGATTTTTATTGAAAAATATATTTAAACTTATAATGTGGTGAAAACTATTGTTATTGTTTACGTTAGCTATCGTATGTTTACGGGAGTAGATAATTTTACAGGTCTTGAGGAAGATGCACGACGCTAGGGAGAATGGTCAATATTAGGAGACATTTGAGATAGTGTTTTAGTCTTAGGTTTCTCCTTTTCAATAAAGTTTATTTGTAATTCAAATTTTTAATAAAATTTGAATGAAGTTTTATTTTAAATTATGTAATTGGTGTAATTATAAATTTTAGGACGTAAAAAATTGGAGTGTTATATTTTGGTATCAGAGCAATGGTTAGATCCTAAGTGTGTTATGGGAAGTGAGCTTATTGTGTCTTTGCTTTGCATTGTCAATTAAAGTATGGATTTATTCTAATGTTTGTTTAACTGCATTTTTTTTAGTATTTCTCTTAGGTCTTATCAAAGAAGGACAAGTGTTATAGCTAGATCCTTGAAAGAGGTGAAATTTCATTTCAGGAAGTCATTTTTTGGGACTTGAGGTTATGGGAGAATAAACAGAAAATTTGATTTTCGAGGACAAATTTTTTTGTTTATTGGGTGGAATGTAAGACGTAAGAAAATTATAATAATTAGGAATTTAATTTATTATTTTTCTATTATTTAAAAATGGTTTATAGTTTACTAATTATTTAAAATATTTATTTTATTTAAAAAATAAATAAAGTAGTTATTATAATGTATGCAAGTTATAAATGATGGTTATTTCTTAAATGAATTTATTTAAAAAGTTATTATAAGATATAACACTTTATTACAATTTTTATTTAAAAGATTTTCTAAGAGATAGAACTGGAAAGAATGGGAAAGATATATTTGATATTTTACGGTTATTAGAAATATCACCTAAAATTTCTTAAAAGTATTTAGGGTTTTAAGGGTGAGAGTGAAGCTCGTGAATATACATACTAAAGGAGTGAGTGAGTATTACACTTGGGTGAGAAAGAACGCAACTGAGTAGATGTGGAGAAAAAAGTAAGAGTAAGATTGAAACATAGGAAGAATAAAAAAGGTTTTAAAGGTTGAGTTTCAAAGAGAATGATCGTATTTTTACAAGAGTAGATAATAGTATAGGTTGAGGAAGATGCACAACATTAGGGATAGTGGACAATATCGGGAGACGTTTGGGATAGTGTTTTACTCTTAGGTTTTTCCTTTTCAATAAAGTCTATTTGTAGTTGAGATTTTCAATAAAATATGAATGAAGTTTTATTTTAAACTATGTAATTTATGTTGATTATCGATTTTAGCAAGCGCAAAATTGGAGTGTTACATAGTGCAACTTTGGTGCAATGCAACTCCGGTGCGGTTGAACTCCGGTGCAATGTAATGTGACAATGGGGGTTGGTGTGGGGTGTGATAGTCTTGCAAGAGCTAAACCTAAGGGTATTGAAAGAAGAGAGGGAGGGAAGCAAAAAAGAAATGAGAAGGAAAAAATTATAATATTTTTTTAATTATTTGATTTAAAAACATTCAGAAATTATCTAATTATATACATTTACTGAAGTTTGAACTAAACTTAGACTAATTGCCCAATGTTTAGAAATAAACCTTTGGCACTTAATAGAGGTTCTAAAAATCCCTATTACTTAAATTCATTTCTAATGTTATACAAACTTCTGCTAACACAACAACACAAAAAATGAATAAGTTTATTCACATAAAGATTTATTTGTTAACAAAGTGGTATCAGAGCCAATTAGCTTGAATGTTTGAGCGGTAAGAAAAGAGAGAGCTAGAGAGAATATGTACTATAAATATGATTGTTTTTTGAGTTCTTAAAAAAATCATTAAATAGAGCATCTAATTTTTTTTATATAATTTCTAATGTAATCTTTGTTGTATGATTTTGCCATTGGTTGGTGTAATATGATTTTTTTTTATTAAAAATAAAAAAATATATAAAATAGAAGAGTATTTAGGGTGCTCTAATCTTTTACCTCTGTGACCTTCTTCAAAAGACATTAAATATTACAAGAGCCTAAAATAGATTATAGGTTTGTTATGACCAACATAAGCTACTTATAAAAACACATCCCTTTCATTTTTGTTTATGATGCTTTCTTCTTTCCTTATTAGATTTATGCCACTGATCACCTATAGCCAAATTTGTATACCTATATAACCTAAGTCTAGAAAATTAGATAACTAAGATTTAAAATATAGCATTTGGGAATACCACATGCCAAGGTTGTTATCACTCTACAACTTAGACCACATTAGAGCAGAATAGTAGCATGATTAAAACTTCCTTACAATTCAGACACTACGCTTCATACCCAAAACAACTACTAAGAATATGTTGTGGGTGTAAATGAAAAATAGACAGAAGTTATATTAGTTGTTATATTTATATAATCCAAAATGACAACTTATGAAAGTCAAGAAGAACCAACTTCCTAGTGATTTAATGTATAAAGTTGGACATAAACACCAATCTTAGTAAGAAAATCTTGTATTTGAAATTTTATTTGTGATCCAAATCCAAACCTTAATATGAGCTAAGTTAACACTTCGCTATTTCACCTTCCTCCTCAAAATGATTTATTTCTATGCATCCAATTGGTTCACACAATAGCAACCATCTCCAAATTGTATTACATTTTTTACTAAGCCCACAAAATTGATGGAAGTGATTCTTTGCAACATTGTGGTATACCATTCATGTAATCCAATAAATATCATTGACAAACCAGTTTTCTTTTTGTCTCTTACAACATACTTTCCTAAGATCTCTTCACCACCAAGACTCATTTATTTTAAGTTAAATAATTTAAATTCCTTCAAGATGCATACTTTAATTCCAAAATTTCTTTCCATAGGTTGTATTTACTTGTACCCATTCTCCACTTCCATTTTCGAAGAAAATCCTTGTTGAATGCTTCTAGGTCTCTAACTTCTAATCCACCCTCTTGTTTTAGCTTACGTATGTTATCCCAAGTTACCGAAGCTATCTTCCTACAATCATGTCCCCAACCCCATAGACAATTTCTCTAAATACTTTTGATTTCTTTTAACACATTTACTAGCATCTTAAACAAGGAAAGATAGAAAAAGAGGTAAGGTCGTAATGATTGTGTTAAAAGCAAAACTCTGCCAGCAAAGATTAGAATTTTGCCCCTCCACTTTTGCAAGTTTCTTTGTAATCTTTAAGATCGTATCTTCCCAAAAAAAAAAAAAAAGAAAAAAAAAAAAAACTCTTTCTATGATTACCCCCTGTTCGGAGGCCTAAATAGGTAAAAAGAATAACCATTTTACTGCAGTTCAAAAGTTTGGAGTATCTCTTTGTATATTAATCCTTTAGTTTACTTAAATACTCACGTGGGGCTTCCATTAACTAATACCGAGATTGATGTTGATTCTAGACAATCCTTTATCTATCACATCCAGTGGGTTTAAAACATTTTATGTTAAAAAAAAATTATATTTGAATTGATTAATCAATTAAGTGACGTGAGCATTTCATTAAACAGAATGCCATGAACTTAGATTTATAAAAAACATCATTGTTTTACTTCATATATTAAACAAAATACTAGAGATAAATCAATGTGGAGACACAAAATAATGATATTTTATAAATATAATTAGATTTCAAAATTTTATTTTTCTTATTGTCTAAAAATTTTTGTTTAAATTTACAAAATCCAACGGTCATGTGTAACTCTGATTAAGGAAGACTTAACTGAAAAAAATCAATAAAAAAAATGAAGATTTCTAATATAAATTCAATTGAAAACCCATAAAATTATAAAGTAATTAAAATTTAATTATAAGAATTTTTTTCCAATATAAAGATACATAACTAATATACATTATGTTAATTAACCATAAAATCTAACAACAACACGCAATTAACTTTTATAGATCAACGTAGGCCACCCATATATAGATGATGATAAATTTATATTCCTTCAGAAAGGTGATGACCCAATTAATACATACTTCAAACTCCACAGTTGCATTATTAAATTCATAGAAAATCACAATTATTTTTTAAATAACACAACATTCGACGTCTTAATCCAGGGCTAGGGTGATGATTTAAAATCCGACCTCATATCAATCTTACAATCTTCGTATTTAGAGCCATTTCCAGAACCAGTAAATGTTCCTGAATTAACAATATTATTCACCACCGTGGCACGTTGCTCAGAACCTTGTGCAAGGAGAATGTGTTCTCTTCCTTCCAACTTACTTTCCACAAACTTTCTCTCAGCTTCTTTTCTGGGCTCTTTCTCCATCTTCTGCAGAGTGAGTGCAGCCTCAGATTCTGGTTCTTTCTCCAAATTCAAGCATTTAAAAGGGCCTTTAAGCTCTGCCTTAAGACCACTTGTTTTGTCACACTCGATAATGACACTGTATGCGATTCGTGTTCCACCACCGGCAGAATACCAGTGAGAAAACTCCCAATTCACCTTCTCCTCAGAATTTCTGTTTCCAACTTTGCGAATCACTTCATAAAAGCAACTTTCCTTCCCACAAAGCTCGCTCCAATATTTGTTATAACAAACTGTCTCAAAGTCAGGGACATAATCATCAAACAAAAACATAGAAAAAGACCACACTTGTTGACAGAATCACGAAACATTGTTAGTTGTTTCATTTGAAGTAAAGAAAAAGACTTGTTCAAAGTTTGTTTCAGATCTGACTCACCATTGAATCCATTATGGTTACGAGTGTCATCGAGTCTGCCTGTGGTCACTTTGACAGCCCAAAAGTAGAAACCTTCACGAGTGTTTCCCTTCTTAGCAGTGACCTCCACCAGAAGCTCACGCGTTGCACCAGAGTCGCAGAAAGGGTTGCGAAGTCTCAGCAATACCCTATTTTGGTTGTGCCTCAAACCCAAAATGTTACTTTTGGATCCTTCAGAGTATATGAGAACTAACTCTTTATACTCTGAGCTTGACCAATTGTGAAGCTTCATACTCATACTTTAACCTTTCTTATGTTATGTTGGTACTTCCTGCATGGGGTATATATATAACACTTATTGCTTCATTATGGAAGGTTTCATGAGAGAAGGAAGAAAGTAGGTTTTGTTTATTCTTCCATAAAGCTAAACATATTGGCTGATGGAGGTTTTAATAGGTGCTCCCTATTCTACTATAAAACTAACTTATTATGAAGAAAATAAGGGTTGCCTATTCTTTCATAAACCTAGAGTTAGGGCTATTTTCATATTGAAAAGCTTTAGGCTTATTTTTATAAACCCATAATATTAAATTTTAATTATATATGTACTTTTGAATTTTCTTACACCTCTTTAATAAAAAGTGATTATTTTTATTTTGGATAAATTATTAGTTGAGTATGATAGTATTGATATAGTTATTTTTTTCAGTTTAATAAAAAAATTATACCATTAATACAGCAATTTAAAGTTAATTTTGTTTAAACCCTGTCATTTGTGTTTATTAAAGAGAAAATTAATGTTAGTATATTATGATTTATGAAATTTTATATGTCCGCGCCAAAGGACCATGTTACATATCACTTTACTCCATAACTCGTTTTCTCTTCCAAAATTAAACATTTTATTGAAAGTTCATAAAGTTGCTAAATAGAATAATTTTTTATACTTTTTTTGAAGAAAAATGATATAGTAACGTTCACTTTTCACAACTTATCACACAATGTGACATGACATTTGTTTTTTGATTTTTTTCAATGTTCACGTTGGTTTGTTTGGAAGAAAGAGGAAGGAAAAAAAAACACGGAGTGGAAATTGGAGGAGAAAAAATAGAAAGCAAAAATGCAAATGGTTGAACTAAAACGCATCGTCTTCAACCATTGATGTTCGTCTTCACCACCATTCTTCATCTTTAACTCCTATTTTTCTAAAACCCCTCTTATTCTTCTTTGTCGCAACAGTGTGGGTTTACCCATTGGACGAAAGTTTCGACGGTTGACGTTCGTATCCATTGGGGTGGAAAGGAGAGATTTATGTTGTTATTTGTAGTGTCGTCATCATTGTAGTGGTGTAAGTTTGTGGGTTTCATCCTTGTGGTGGAAACTAATCGATGTCGCTTCTTCGAAAGGTGCGTGGTGGTAAGTTGTATTTATTTTTGCGTATTGTGATTTTTTTTGTTTAAAAAGCAAGATCGAAGATGAGTTTTGTTTTGAATGTGGGTTTTTAAGGTTAGGGTTAAGATTCTGTATTCTTATTTTGGTTGTTGTTGTTTCTGAAATGTTTTCACTTACATTTTTCTTGGATTAAGTCAGTAAACTGTAAATCCACATATGTGCTTACTTAAGACTTAATATCTGCGAACCCATGTTGTATGATTTGCACATTAGATATCCCTGGTAGTTATAGTGGAGCATGAGTGATTTTGCATTTGTTGACTTATTGAGTAAACTGTAAATCCACACTTAAGATATAATTACTGCGAACACTTGCTCTATTATTTGCACATTAGATATCCATGTTAGTTATAGTATAGCAGTGATGATATTCATTCATTGCTTTACTGAGTAAATTGTAAATCCAAATATGTGTTTACTTAAGAGTTCATAACTACGAACCCATGGTCTATGATTTGCACATTGGTTACCCTTGTTAGTTATAGTTAAGCATAAGTTATCTCAATCCAAATGTTCTCAAGGTGGAATTTAATTTGGCTCCAACAAAAACTATTTTTTTTATGCAGGTACTAAACTTGCAAAAAGAATGTGTTATGGGAACTCTCAACCTGTTTGGCCATCTTAGTGACTTCTTTGTTGAACATGAAGACATCAACCAATCGCAAACGTGTCAAACACATTTTCTAACAGATATTGAAGTAAGAACGTGTTAAACAGTGTAAACAACTAGAATACTAGCATCAAACATGTTTGACACCTCAAAAAGAATTAACATAATTGGATTGAAAGGACTATGTCCACTCATTTTTAAAATTTGAGGACAAAAATTTATCAAAATTTCATTAAGAATGAATTCTAATTATTATTAAAGTTCAGAGACTAAAAAAATACTTAACCCATTTATTTATAATAAATTACTTTATTAAAAAGTTATAATTTTTTATAAACTCATGTGAATATAAATTTAAAAATATATTTAGTTTAATATTTATAATTTAATCGAGAATAAATAATTTTAAGAGTCATAAGATAGTTTAAATATATTATAATTATGGTAACAGAAAAACTATTATAATAAAATATTGTAATTATGTTTTTTTTATAAAATTAATTTTGATAAATGGATATTTATTTATTTAAAATAATTTATTAAATAATAATATGATTATACGTGGAAATATTTGAAAAGAAATTTAATATAAAATTAAAAATTAGAAGTATAAATTTAAAGCATTTAGGTTTATATATAAAAGAAATTATTTAAGGGAAATATTACAAAAGTATAGATTTTTTTCAAAATTTTTCTTTAGAATAAATATATAAATCTAAAATACAGCAAAATATATAATTTCATAATTTATAATTTAAAATAAAAGGGAATAAATTCAAATTCAAATTCAAATTCAAATTAGAAAATTATTTATTGAAGTTAGTAATTATTTAAATTAAAGTTAATAATTAGAAAACATATATTACTTAGTACTAAAATTGTTATTTTCTTTTTAAAAAAAAGTCCGTAATAAAAGTATAATAAATAATGAATAGAGAATAAGATGAATTAAGGGAATTGATATGAACCAGATAAATGCATATTTATATAGTAAAAATTTAATTTAATTTTTTTCAACTTATTACACAAAAGACATTATCACATAAATTATTTTAACCAAATAAATATACATTTATTAAAATTAATTTTATCAAAAATAACCATAATTACAATATTTTTTATGATATTTTTTTATTATCATAATTATAATATATTTAAATTATATTATTTAATATAATCACTATTCAAATTTTTTATTTCTAATTAATTTATAAATATTAAATTAAATATATTGTTCCTGCGGAAACAATAACAAAATGTTAGGGAACACAAATCATGTCTTACTCCAATCACTGACTTCTAGGAATGGTTTTCTCCTTGACTTGTATGTGTTTTCTTCTAGTGAATTAATCCTTTTAATTGTTGGGGTCTACGTGTATTTATAGAGTTATTAATTGTGTCTGTCTTTTCTTATGGGTTGGGCCCCCCCTTAGTTATGTTGGGCCAATATTCAGATTCTATATGGGCCTGGGCTAAGCCCAAGTCTTTTGTCTATGTGGGAAGACAATAGGAGCCTTGTTTGTAGTTCCTTAAGTTTTGGAGTTAGTGGCTCTTCATTATACCCTATCCTTTATAGTAGGCGGCCTGAGCTGTCGTGTGTGTTATTTTGTTCGGTTGACCATTTGTCTATTATTTTTATAATAGGACTACATGTAGGCAGTTTAGACCGGATAGTTGTCTGAATTTGCCTAGGTATAGTACATATACTTTTTAAATTCAGATTCATAAGTAGGATATTATAATTTTTAATAAAGTAATTAGTTATAAATAAATGTATAAATCCATAAAACAAGAAAAAATGTTGAAATAATAGTTGCTAAAAAACATAATTCCAGCATAAACAATGTGCAAAAATTATAATTTTTTTTTATCAATAAAGTTCAAAAGGGATTTATAACATAAGAAAAGTCTCAATTTCAATCCTTGCTTTTCTTAGATTCTAATAGTGGTACGAAACCAATTTTCCTCTAAATTTTAAAATAATTCATAAGATCTTTTAATGATTTATAACAACATTTATAACTATATATTTATGTTGCACAATCTTACATGTAAAATTAACAATTAAAATATATCATATTAAATATTTATTTTAAGGTAAACAGTACGAACTAATAATAAATATTACAGTCTAAGTACAAACTTTAATTCTATTAAGTTTTGTTTGAACTTTATTAATGGATGAGGTAACTCAATTTGATGTTTTTCTCTTTAGATTTTATTATTCAGTTTATGAAGTCTCTTTGTACTTATTTTTATAGTGATTAAAGTAATTATCGTTAGTGTAATTATTTAGATGATTTAGAGGATGAAAAATTATAATACGTTGGAGGTTCCAATTGCTTTTGTTTATACTGTTTTTCAAATTAAGGATCGTATGAATGAGAATAAATCAATTAAGCATACGAGTAATAATGTATCTGGCTTTTTGGCGTTGCAATTTTTCAATATTTTAGGGAATGTTTCATTTATGGATATTGTTAAAATAGATCTGTCTAATATAACTCAACCAAGAAAGGGATCTAAACTGGTTATTGAATCTTTCACTTATTTTAATTGAATATTGAAAGTTTCTTTAACCTTTGTAACCCAAATTACCAGTTCTGTAGTGCTGTGTTAATAGACTGTATAAAATAATCAAGAAAGGTGTAAGAGAAGAGAGAAACAAAGAACACACCAATTTATATTGGTTCAATTCAAGATGAATCTATATCCAGTCTTCTCCTAAGTAACCCACTTAGGAGGATTCCACTAAATCAATAGAGATTCAAGAATTACAAGAGCATCTATATAATTCAAAACCCTAAAGACTAAGGAGCTTGATCTACAAATCAAGAACTCCCCTTAGGAGTAATGCATCCACACAATTGCACCTAGACCTTCACTTTACACAATGCATCAACTGTAATCAGAAATACAATAGAAAAGAAACAAGGAACGAATACACGTAGTAGTTGTGCAAATTTGTCACTTGATTCCTAGGTCCAAGCTTGACCCACCAAGGTTGAATCCACTATCGATCTTCTTGAATCTTTACTTGAATGATCTCACAAGAATGCACAAGAACTCTGTAAATCTCAAAAAGGCAGTTTCTCAAAATGTTTCTCAAGAATTTTGTAATGTTTCTCTATTCAATACATTTGGATAGGTGTGTTGTTGGTGTAAACAGGTATGAAGGGAGTAAGTTAGACACAAAATAGCACAAGTGTCCGGTGGAATCTTCCACGACTTGTGGATTTGGCTTCAAAGATGTGAGTTTCAAAACAGTTTGTTCAACAGGTGCCTGGTGGATTTTTCCACGACTTGTGGAGTTTGTTTCAGGAGATCATGCGCAAAAACAGTGTGTTCCACAGGTGGCCTGTGGATTTTTCCACAACCTGTGGAATTTCCAGCGAGAAATTTAAAGATTACGTGGATTGATAAAGATTTAAAAGGAAAAGAAAATATAAAGAGGAGAGATAGGGGGAAACGGTTAGAGGAGAGAGAAAATTACCTCAGCAAAGGAGAGAACATGGAAAAAGATAAGAGGGGAGCGTTCTCGAAAAAAAAAACTTCTTCTCCTTCCTCTCGACTTGGTCTGTTGTTTTGGCTACCGTTTGGAGTTTATTCTTTTCATTATGCAGAATTAATTTCTTTTTGTTGGAGGATTGATGTACGACTTTGGATTATAGGTTCTACTCTTTACATTTGATGTTTGTTAATGTTCTTCATCTCAGTGCTCTGTTTATGGTTTTATCGTTTATTTATGAGCAATTTCACAATTGGGAAATTGGGGATTGCTTGCGATTATAAACAAGACAAGTTAGATTATGTCACAATTGGGAAATTGGGCATATCTAATTAGTTTGCAATAGAGATGATTATTGATTTTCATGATTTTATTGAATTTTTGTAAACTGACCTAAGGAATTGGGGGTTCAAATTCAATAAATAGATTTTACCTACTAAGGGATTAGGGGTAAAACAGCTCTCAGTAAACTCAAGTAGATGATTACATTACTTGCATCAATTGAAAATGAGTAGAATTTTATAGGAAAAAGTACAAAATCAATCCTGTAACGATTCTTCTCTTATTAAAGTTTTTATTATAAATTTTATGCTTGCAATTATATTGATTCGCATTTTCTCAAAATTATGTAAATTAGGAATCTAGTATTCAACAAATCAATCCTAGATGACGATATTTTATTACTACGTTAACGATTGGTTCACTTGCCAAACGTTAATAAAAAATATATAGTAACATCCATTTTTTAACAATTTATTTCATAATGTGACATGGTATCTGTTTTTCAATTTTTTTCAATTTTCACGTTTTTTTGGAAGAAAGCAGGAGGAAAAAAAATAAAAAGTGGGGTGGAAATTAGAGGAGAAAAAATAGAAAGCGGAAGTGCAAATGGTTGAACTAAAAAGCATCTTGTTCGTCGTCTTCAACCATTGATGTCCGTCTTCAATCGCCATTCTTCATCTTCAACCCCTATTTTTCTAAAAACCCTTCTTCTTCTTCTTCGTTGCAATAGTGTGGGTTTACCCATTGGACGAAAGTTTCGACGGGTCGACGTTCGTATCCATTGGGGTGGAAATGGGGGATTTCTATTGTTGTTTGTAGTGTCATCATCATTGTAGTGGTGTAAGTTTGTGGGTTTCGTCCTTATGGTGGAATCTAATCGGGATCGCTTCTTCGAAAGGTGCGTGGTGGTAAGTTGTATTTATTTTTGCGTATTGCTTGTGATTATTTTTTGTTTAAAAAGCAAGAACGAAGAGGAGTTTTTGTTTTGAATGTGAGTTGTTGATGGTACGATTAAGATTCTGTGTTCTTATTTTGGTTGTTGTTGTTTCTGAAATGTTTCCACTTATATTTTTTTTGGATTAAGTCAGTAAACTGTAAACCCACATATGTGTTACTTAAGACTTAATATCTGCGAACCCATGTTGTATGATTTGCGCATTAGATATCCCTAGTAGTTATAGTGGAGAATGAGTGATTTTGCATTTGTTAACTTATTGAGTAAACTTTAAACCCACACTTAAGATATAATTATTGCGAACACTTGCTCTATGATTTACACATTACACATTAGATATCTATGTTAGTTATAGTTGAGCAGTGATAATATTCATTCATTGGTTTACTGAGTAAACTGTAAATCCAAATATGTGCTTAGTTAAGAGTTCATAACTACGAACCATGGTCTATTATTTGCACATTGGTTACCCATGTTAGTTATAGTTGAGCACAAATGATCTCAAGGTACAATCTAATTTGGCTTCAACAAAAACTATTTTTTTATGTAGGTACTGAACTGACAAAAAGGATGTGTTGTGAGAACTCAACTTGTTTGGTCATCTTGGTGACTTCCTTGTTGAACATGAAGACATCAAAAAGTGGATACTATATCATTTTCCTTATTTTGAAAGTTGCAAGTAATAAAGTTTTAGAATTTTTTTTTTACCAAAAATGGATGTTTGTCAAACAAAAATTTAGGTTAAATTACTCTTTTGGTCCCTTTATTTGTCATAAAATTTCAGTTTGGTCCTCAAGTTTTTTGTTGTCTCAATTTGGTCCTCATTTTCTTAAAAATGACTCAATTTGGTCCTCACCGTTAACTTTGACCAAACGGTGTTAAAGTCAACGTCATGTGTCAATTTCTGGTTTTTTTGAATTTTTTTAATATTTTTTGAATTTTTTTTTAAAAACAAAATTAAATTTTTAAATTTTTTTTTAATTTTTAACACGTGTCACTTCACAGTTGTGCCACATGTCAAAGTGACTCAATTTGGTCCCTATATTTGTTTTTAGTTTCAATTTAGTTCCAATTTTTGTAAAAATGAAGCAATATTGTCCCTTCTTAGATTGAAACTCAATTTAATCTTTGTATACAAGTTATGATGATATTCTTAATAAAATTTACATTTTTATTAAATATTTGTAGAAATATTTTTAAATAAGTTTTTTTTTAGTTTATTATTAAACAAAGTTAAATTCCAAACTTAATTTCAAAAATTAACAATTTTGTCATCATATATAAAAGCATCAAGTGTATCATATTATACAAACTTAGTAAAGATTAAAAATCAAATAACTTGTCATACATAAGTTTAGGAACTAAATTTCAAGTTCAAAACAAAATCAAAGTCTAATGTTTTGCGTAGAATTTAAAGTTAATTTAAAATATTTATAGAAATATTTAATAAAAATGTTAATTTTAGTAAGAATATCACCATAAAACTTATAAAATAGTAAATTTAGTGTCAATTTAAGGAAAGACAATATTGCTCCATTTTTTACAAAAATTGAGACTAAAAACAAATATAGGGACCAAATTAAGTCACTTTGACACGTGACACAACTGTGAAGTAACACGTGTCAAAAATTAAAAAAAATTCAAAAAGATTCAAAAAAAAATTCAAAAATTCAAAAAAAAATTCAAAAAAAAACCATAAATGGACATGTGACGTTAACTTTAATATCGTCTGGTCAAAGTTAACGGTAAGGACCAAATTGAGTCATTTTTAAGAAAATGATGACCAAATTGAGACAACAAAAGATTTGAACACCAAACTGAAATTTCATAACAAATAGAGGAAAAAAAATAATTTAATCAAACATTTGTTAAACTATCATTTCCCTTTTCTCTTCAACGCCATTGTGAACTCACGTTCTTTCTCCATTCTTCCTGTATTTCTACTATTCTTGCTTCATTCTTGTTCCATTTCCACCACTACTTCACTTGTAAGGTTCCATTTTGTCACTGCTGCAATCGCCATTCTTCCTCTATTTCCATCATCCTATTCCATCTCTACCGTGAGCTCACTTGTGAAGTTCGTTATTTGTCCCTCATCTCTTTTCTCTATTTCGTTAAGGCTAGTTAAGTTCTTTCTAATACATGCATTTTTTGTATTTCTGTCAAGGTTTTACATTCTGGTAACATTGTTGTAGCACGCGTTTTCTTTCTTCCAAAACGCATTTTGCATTGCTACAGCACTCTTCCATTATTGCGATTCCTACCTTCTACGCTTCTACGTTCCTGTTAGCTTAAAAATTTATATTTTTAATATGTTGTTAATATATATTTTATATCTTGAAAAATGTATATTTTTTAAATTGATTAACTATAGGCTTAAATTTTGTTTGTTTGAAATCTCCTGAGTTTTGAATATTAGTACAATATTTCTTCAATTTCATCTCTCTTAAGTTTTAAATTTATTTAAATTAAATAAAAAATCAAACATAATCCTATATAAAAAATTATTTTAATCGACTCTTAATAAAAGAAATGGACCGATTTAATATATACAAGAATAACTAACGTGGAAAGAATTTTATAATAAATGAGCTATTCATTACTAACAATCTATGATGCACCGATAAGTGTATCGGATACGACACGTATTTTATACGTCGATACGTTTATTTTTAAAATTAAAATAATAGGATATGATACGTGATAGATACGTGATATATGAATAATGAAAAGTGTACAATAATTCTTACAAACATAATAAATATATGATTGTTAATGTGTGAATCCAAATTTTTTAATTAGAGATCAATTATTTTGGTAGTCAAAACCTTGTAGTTAATGTTAGTGACCAATTTAAAAACCAATTCATCATTGAAACTATTTTAATTATCAATTTAGAGACTGATTATAATTTTTTGGAACTATTTTAATTGTCAATTTGGTCATTATATAGTAACTAATTATTTTTTGTCGCTAATAAAATTGGTCATTATTCAAAGATTTTATTATAGTGTACTACTACTTTATAAATTAGATACTTCATTAATAAATATCGTTAAAGTATCCTAAAGTATCCAAAAGTATCCAACACGATACGTGTCGGATACAAATACTTGACCCAAGTTGAAATATCAGTGCATCATAGCTAACAATACTGTCAAAAGTTTTTATTCTTGTGAATAGAATGTCGAAGGGTGGGAAGGGTACGTAAGAGTAGTAAGTCATTTGTATCCTACATGTTGGATAATTATATGTCACGTACTTGTCCTTATATATACGGGTATTTGTTATGCGGATACCCATATATTTTTTAATATATGAAGATATTTGTGGATATCTATGGGTATTTACAAAAATAAATATAAAAATATAACAACATATTTTAACAATAAACTCAAATAAAATACAATATATTATTGTCATAAATTTCAAACAAAGTCCAAAATAAGTTCAAATTCACACACGTCCAAATAAAATTATAGAAGTAAATATTAAATAGTGTTAAATGACAATTTAAAGAAAAAATGGAGGTTATATTTTAAAAATAATTGATAAAAAATAATGCATTCAAAATAAACGTGTTAATATGAGTTTAGCAGGTACGGGTACATTATGATACGCGTACTCGTCCTATTAATATGTTTTTAGTTTTACATTTGTATATTTGATTAACGAATTCTTGACAACATTTTTTTTAGTTTTACATTTGTATATTTATTTGGGGTTAAATATGTTTTTAGTCCCTAAATTTTGACACAATATTGAGATTCGTCCTTGTTCGAAACTTTAATACATTTTGGTCCCTAAACTTTAAAAATGAATTAATACAGTCCTTTCAACCTAATTACATTAATTATTGTTTACATGTAAAACACATTTCCTAACAGATATTGAAGTGAGAACGTGTCAAACAGTGTAAATAACTAAAATACTTGCATCAATGATGTTTGACACGTAAAAAAAAAAAAAAACATAATTGGATTGAAAGTACTACATCTACTCATTTTTAAAAGTTTAAGGACAAAAAACTATCAGAATTTCACATAAGCATAAATTCTAATTTTGTATTAAATTTCAGAGACTAAAAACATACTTAACTCATTTATTTATAATAAATTACTTTATTAAAAAGTTATAATTTTTTATAAACTCATGTGAATATAAATTTAAAAATATATTTAGTTTAATATTTATAATTTAATCGAGAATAAATAATT
>Ga0214543_1003387_pt1 | contig 30945 bp, 11 predicted proteins | sample CNSS2metaG_FD_160094 | JGI IMG/M metagenome (GOLD analysis project Ga0214543, IMG submission 160094) | Root nodule microbial communities from cowpea collected in UCLA plant growth center, Los Angeles, California, USA - CNSS2 | ecosystem: Host-associated > Plants > Roots > Nodule | place: USA... | reverse complement strand
ATCTACCTTTAGAGATTTGAGTTTGTTATAATAGTGCACAAGCTTCATCATATGCTCATGAACACCACTGACACCATCATATTTGGTCTTCTCAAGAAGTGACAGATATTGACCCTTTTGAGCTTTATCAAAAGTCTTAAACTTCTCACCAATTGATCTCATAAAATCCTTAGCATTGTCATTATCCGGAATGCTCTGTCGAATAGACTTCTCCATGGTATATCTCATCACCATTAGGCACACCCTGTTCGAGTGTTCCCATTTTTCACGAGAAGCTCTCTGGACAATAGTGGACTCAGGCGTAAGAGCTGAAGGTTCTGCTTCTCTCAAGGAAAAATCCATGTTGGTAATTGCTAGATACAAATCCAAAGATTCTTTCCAGTCCTCAAAATTTGTCCCATTTAAAGTTTTGACCGAAGTCAATGGCATAGGCAAAGAAGCTGGTATCAAAATAACAAAGAAACATTTAATACACACTTATTGTGTAAATAAACAAAATAAATGTGTCTGAATACACAGCAAAATATGTCTATGATATCAAATTATTTCTCATTCACTATGATCCCGCCTAAGGGTCCCGAATCATAATAATTAAGAAATATAATAAAATACAATGCACATCTCATGTCAAAAGAAATCTAATATCGATAAGGTACAAGACAAATAATTGACATAATAAAATTCAAAAAATACATTGTATCAAGAAAAGTAAAATGCATTAATAATAAAATACCGATAGGGTATAATTAATATTAATGTAATATCAAATTAATTAATAAAATATTTAAATTATATCATTTCCATAAAATTTCATACAAGTGTACCCACGATAGGTGAGTTAACAATTATATAAAATTATATCATGCTTAACAAAAATATAATAAATTATATAATGCATGAAATCATAATAATAATAATAATAATCGTTATTATTATTAATTTAATTTTTATTTATTTATTTATTTATTTTATTATTATTAAATGTAATTATTTTATTAATTGTTATTATTATTATTAATTTAATTTGGTGCACGAGAGGAGATAGATAATTAATGTTTTGAAAGATTCAAAAAAGAAAACTGATGCACAGTGCACGTGGCCATTAAGGTTCGAAATATGTGCCACCAAAAGTGACCATCATCATTCTTGCGCACGGTCGCGAACAAAAACGACCACTGCTGTGCACAAACAAAAAACGACCTCCGATGCAACATCGTGACCCTTGCAGACGGGACCAACACCTCATCTTCCTCCCTGCAACATCACTAGACACAAACAAGATCGCAACTCCCCAAAACGCACCCAAACCGGGAGCCACTGCAACGCCCCTTGAGAACGCGTCACCAAGACTTTGACTGCGAATCATGTCCAGCATTGTAGGAAGAAGAAGAGTTCGAAAAAGGTTTATTGGTCCGAAACTCAATTTGCACATGGCTACCGATTAGGATTTTCAAGAACAATTAGGTTTGCACTGTGCAAACGTACAAGAGGTTCTTCTGTGCAAACATAAAACCCACAAAATTAGGTCTGCCGAGAGAAAAGATTATCATTATTGGGGTTTCCTTAATTAGGGTTTTAAACATAATTAGGGTTTTAAACAGTAATTAATCCCCTCTATTAAATTTCCAAAATTATGATACACTTTCCAAAAGAATAATGAATAATTATATTTTGTATCTTAATAGGCTCTAATACCAATTGATAGAAATATAAGATACAATAATACAATATATTCAAGTATGAGTTAAAAATTGTGTACCTGGAACTAATGAAGGATCCATGGAAGCACGTAGTATGAGATGTTGCTGTTCTCTTTCTGATAGGTATTCTCAAAACGTAAGAGTGTTTTACGTTGTTACTTCAAAACTGACTAATGAGTATCAATTTTTATAACCCCTCAGCAGAGACCAGGGACCTCTCAAAATGTGTCTGATTATTCAAGCCCATCATAGACCGTTTATTAAACAATCCAACCCCATCACGAATTATTCATTAGAATACCCAAAATTATATATATTACCCATACAATAATTAATATTAACAAATAACTTAATTTATTATTAATGTTAATCCATAATAATAACAACATATAGAATAATAATTTTATATAATAAAATTATATAAAATATAACAACGTCCAGATTAGTTGTTCTGCAACAGAGGTGTATTTCACCTGAAAGAGTAATCTGGTATATGTTTCCAAATCCGAAAGTATTATCCAAATTGTCCAATCCGAGAAGAGGTGACATATTTCAGTAAATACAATCTAGAAAGTACTTCCAAATCCGAAAACATATACTAGATTACTCTTTTTGGAAAAATAAACTCTTGTTGTGGATGACCCAATCCAGTGTATGTTTTACAGCCTGTTCCGGAAGCAATTACAAAAACCAAAACCTATCCTCCCCTACATTCAATCACCACATTTGTACAAAGCAAAAAACATACATTTTTTACCCCAAACCCTCTCCCACCTACAAAATCTTACACATTTACGTTGATAAAAACATGAAAGGGATGGGATGCAACCAAGGCATCGAACCAGTTCCTCTCACGGTCTATCTTCTCACAAGAAACGTCATCCGACAACACCAAAATAGCGAACACCGAAAACAATGGAAGATACAGATCTTTGAAGGATAGAGGGGGTCCAAGGTTCATTGATGCACGGTGATGCTTCTCAGCTTGTGAGTGGAGGATGCATGTCTTCGAAGGAAAAAAGGCCAGTGGAGGTGCACAAAACCTGCAAAGGAGTCATGGGAGGGAGGTGTAAAGGAACAGGAGAGGAAGCAACGGAGCAAGTGAAAAATGTAATGAAAGCACTTAAAGTAAACAATTCACGTAGTAGAGAAAAGTTCTTCTATTCCATGAATGAAGAATAGTAAGAAATTTCATAAAAATGAACGCTACAATACAGGAAAAAGCTGTTTTCCAAAATAGGGGCACAACGTAACAAAGAGAAATGCAAACAGAGAGAGAAGCAATCATAACAGACCAGAATAATATCCTCCCTCTCTCCTAAACGGTTATTGCCTTTATACTAATGAATAACCCACTCAAAATCTTTGGTAAAGCAAATACAGGAGCTTGAGTTAAAGCCTCCTTTAATTTTGCAAAAGCCCGAGGAGCCTCCTCTTGCCAATGGAAATTATCTTTCTTTAAGAGCTCCGTTAATGGTCCCGCAAGAGCTGTATATCCCTTTATAAACCTTCGATAATAACCTGAAAGGCCCAAAAACCCTCTCAATTGTCTCACATTTGTAGGAACAGGCCAAGCCAATATAGCTTGTATCTTGTTGTTTTCCATATCAATGCCTTTGCCAGAAACTGTGTGTCCTAAATATTCGACTTGGTGTTGACCAAACGAACACTTAGAGAGCTTGGCATAAAGCTTATTTTCCTGCAACAACTGTAAGACCATCTCAAGGTGTTGTAAATGGGTCATCCAAGTGGGGCTATAGACCAATATATCATCAAAAAACACCAGAACACATTTTCTAGACAGCTTGTTGAACACGTCATTCATCAAACATTGAAAAGTTGTCGGGGCATTTGTTAACCCAAATGGCATAACCAGCCATTCATATAGACCCTGATGAGTGCGGAAAGCGGTTTTATGCCTATCTTCCTCCTTTACTAAAATTTGATGATAGCCTGAGCGAAGATCCAATTTGGAAAAGTATTGGGCACCATGAAGCTCATCAATCAATTCATCAATTGTGGGAATAAGGAAGCTATCTTTCACTGTTATAGCATTTAAGGCCCTATAATCTGTGCAAAACCTCCAAGTTCCATCTTTCTTTTTCACCAAAATGATAGGGGAAGAGAAAGGACTATTGCTTGGAACAATAATACCTTCCTGCAACATATCTTGGACCATTTTTTCAATCTGTTGTTTCTGACTAAAAGGATGCCGATAGGATTTAACTTTAACAGGATTAGCACCATGTATGAGAGGTATCACATGATTGTGGGATCTGGGAGGAGGTAAAGCAGAGGGAACATCAAACACTTATTGATATGTGTGCAGCAACAAGGCTATTTCTGGCTCCACATCAGCAGGCAGCTCGAGAAATTGATCTTGAAGAACTCTGGGAAACTGAATATGTAAGGAATACATCTCAGCAATGGAATTTGTGGTATGCAGTCTTTTTAAATGATGAAATTGAGCCTGAGTAGGAAGCTTGATATGATCTCCATGTAGAGTAACAAATTGACCATTCAACAGAAATTTCAATGTCAAGGTGCTATAGTCAGAAATATGGGCTCCCAAAGTGGCCAGCCATGACGCACCAAGGACTAAATTAGCTCCTGATATGGGAAGTAAGTATACTGGCAGCATTAATGAGTGTGATTGGATGGTGACCTCGAGATCTTTGATGAATCCTTCAATAACTAAAGTGCTACCATTGCCTACCAAGACATTGAAATTATGTATTGGTTCGATCGGTAAATTCAGATAATTGGAAATCCTTGGTTGTAGGAAGTTATCTGAACTCCCACTATCTAGAAGAATTTGAATAGGCAACCCATTGAGAATTCCTTGAAATCTCATTGTTCCAATCCCAGCAGAGCCCTTTAAGGCATTAAATGACAAATGGGGTTCACACACAGGTGGAGTCTCATCCACTGCATATTCAACAGAAGAGTTGGATTGATCAGTAACATCCAGTTCCTCCTCTAGTTGCAGCCATAGGTACTGTTTATTGAGGTACCTATGAGAGGGAGTGAATTTCTCATCACACGTGAAGCATAGGCCTTTCTCCTTTCGTAATTGCATTTCAGCGGGAGACATAGGATATAGGAAGTAGGAGCCTTTAAAAGTAAAAGTGATAGTATGGTTAAGAAAGGTATTAGACTGTTAGTTCATGAAAAAGAGAGTAAAAAAGTGAAAATGAGATGGTGTGGTAGTGTAAAATTGTGTTAGCTAGTCCATTAAAAGAAGGGTGAAAAAACTGGTACGTTTAAAACCCATTTTTCTTTTGAAAGAAAAAAAAAACTCAACTCAGTTGCCTCGGTTTCTAAAAATCATGCTCCTTTCTTTCTATCAAACTCAAACATTCTCCATTTAACTCAACCATGTTATTCTCTTTATCATTTGATTCTCATCTTCTCTGGAATCAGAGGCCACCTTTGGGTTCAAGGTGGAGTCCAAAGTCCTCCTCGAATCAACCTGAAAAAAATCTTTATTCTCGTAAATGAAAAGTCTAACTTTCGTCTTCTCTAGAATCAGAGGCCACCTTTGGGTTCATGGTGTAGTCCAAAGTCCTCCTCGAATCAACCCAAAAAAAATCTTTATTCTCGTAAATGAAAAGTCTAACTTTCGTCTCCTTTTTTGTTTTTAGGTGTTTATTTTTTCTTGGATCATGATCAAAGTCTCATTCTTCTTTCTGTTCTTGTGTTTTGGGCTTCTCTAGGTTGAATTGGGGGGTTTGGGTGCTCAAATCCCCTTGGAGTTTTCTTGTATTCAAGTTTTGTCTATGTTCAAGGTAAAGGAAGCTAGGGTTTGTTGTAGTTTTTAAATGAACTGCTTATCTTGGTCTTTAATGGTGTTTTGGTGTGTTGAATTGATAAGTGCATGTGAAATTGTGGTAGTATGTGTTCTCTGATTTTGGATGCTGAGAGCAAGTGAAAATCTGCTATTTTTGCTTAAATGAAAGAAGTCTAGCTCAAGCGAAAATAACCAAAATTCCAATTTGCTCTCTGTTTGAGTTTTAACTCAAGTGAGAATCTTTAACTTAAGTGATAGCCCCTATCACTCAAATGAGAATCTTTAGCTTAAGCGAGAGCCTCTGTCTCTTAAGAAAGAATCTCTAGCTCAAGCGAGAATCTCTAGCGAGAATCTCTAGCTTAGGCGAGAATGCTTCAGAGTTTTAATTCCTTATTTTTAACCTATGATTAACTGAGTGAATTTTAAAAATATGATATATGAAGCTATGCATGAATGATGTTCGTATTTTAAGACTTGACTTGATATGTTGTTGTAAAATATGGGATTATTTGATATTTGGAATTTGAGATAAAATTATTGATATGTGGATATAAAAACGTGATTAAGGATGTATATGATTGTGAAAGTATTGTTGTGAAACTGTGATGATAATTGGTTTGTTAATATATACGAGCATTTTATGTGTTTGAAGTAATTCCATGGGTTTCATGGCGAGATTTTATGGTGGTGTTATTTTAGTGTATGCATTGGATTATGTATTCAAGTAAGGTGACATCCTAAAACTCTAATGACCATTCACACTCAAATAGAGTATAATGGTTCATGTGGTGAGAGTAGCAAGAGGTCTTAGTCTAAGGCAGGATAATGGCCTAAATGATCATGGATTAACCTTGTGTATGGTACCATTGGCAATGCCACTGTAGAGCAATAGAGGCCACCATAAGTGTAAGTCTCCAATGATTCCAATTCCAAATGCATGTATTTGGATAATTGAGTTTAGTGTCAACTGTCTGTTTTTAGTTATGTTAATTATTTGTAGTTACCCATGTATGACTCATAAATGATATGATTTAAATGGTCTTAGGATAACTCTTTTGTATACTAGCTTACCCTTGCACTTTGTGATCTTTTGTTTTGTTCTTCTTTTGCGATGATCATCATTCTGGTGGGAGTAGATGAAGATGTAGGTTTAGAGGTACCTTTGAAGGATGAAAAGTTCGTAGTTAGAGTTGTAAGATTGCAACGAATGTATGAGTGGTTAGTAAGTTCAGTATACGATACCTTTGCAAGTTTAGTGTTGTTATATAAATGAGATATTTTTATAGTCTAAAATCTTAAAGGATTTTATTAATATATTTTTTATTCCGTTAATCTATCTTTGAATATTATTATGAAGTATCTTATTTCATTAGTTTTATACTACTAAAATGGGATGTTACAGTATTGATATTAAAATATGAATTGTATCGATAAAAGTTAGATGGTGTGGGGGAATGAAAATTCTCACAAATGAGCCCATTTTTTGTTTTTATCACTTTAATTAATCAATTATTTTAACTTTTTTAAATTATTAGAGAAAACAATTTCACTCCTTTTTATTTATGATATTTTTTTAGACATTTTTTATTATTCCGGACGAAATTTGGTGTTAATAAAGTGATTTGTCCCTTGATCTTAAATGATGCTTAGTAAGAACCACACTTGTATTTATTTGATTTTCTTGTTTTTTTTTCTCTCAAATAAAAGAATTTGAAACAAAACAAATTATATATTTTTTCGATTTGCTTTGGTTATTGTGGATTGTTGTGAAAACAAATAAAACTATTACCTATTTGTGAAGAAGAGTTCAAAAGTGTGACCCTCTTAGGATTTTCTTTTTTAAGAGTTCTCTAGAGTTTTGTTTTAACACTTCTTTTCTATTCTTTTCTATTATACTCTTTTAATTACCAATCTTTTTGTTTTCAATTTTCACTTTCATTTTTATTTCATCCTCCCTCACTTGATGAGGTGTGAGAGGAATTATAATTATTTTACTTCCTTTATAAAAAAAGTGATTTTATTGGTGTAGCCATCATGTATAGATTTATGGTATACTGTCATGGCCTATCATGTATGGTATGTCCAATTTTCATAGGAATAATGTGACAACGTTTTTTTCATTATAATTGCCTATAGACATGTGTATACGAACTTAGTCTTTGACTATTATACCATCATCTTTAATTTATTAAAGTTTACAAGATTTTGGATAAGGTTTAACAATCAAGGCTAACCTTTCTACCAACCTTGAACTATAACAATTGCAACTAGAGTCATTATCCACCATAACAAAACAAGTGTTTTAAAAAAAATTACATCTCGTATTGAAGAGGTTATCACAATATGGTTGTTTTAATTCAATTGATTGGCTTCCATAAACCTTCGCACCTATAATAACTCATCTTTACAATGCATGATTTCCTCAAAATTTAAAACCTCTTATTCATTAGGTGAAAAATAAGAGTTATCCTAGCTTCCTATATCTTTGTCTTTCAAAACCATGGTTCTTCGTTGATGACACTTAGAAAAATAGTGTCCTATTTCATTGACCTCATCAAAATAACTCCATTTTCTATTTATACTCTTTTACACCCATATCTTTGTTAAAGTCTTTGGAGTTTATCCATCAATTCTTTATCATAATAAGAGGACACATGACACTTTCTTAGGACAACTCTAAGTTTGTTCCAATAATGCTTATGGGGATCATGATGTATCATAAGGTTTCTGACTAGAGATATCCAACAATACATTAAAGGTCCTTGAAAACTTAGAGTAGGCAGGGACACTTTTCTTTCTTGATCTACTTGGTGGCACTCGAAGATTTGTTCCACCTTGATCTCTCAATTCAAGTATTCTTCTACATTTTCTTTTCCATAAATGAGGGAAGGTCTACCTTAGGTTCTTCAAGAAAGGTAGGTTTTTTAGGCTTTGTAGTCTGGGTTGTTATTAATATTAGTCAATATTGTGATGATAATTAAACACCTCTTCACTGTAGGGATCATCATGATATTCTCTCCACTTATTGGACCCCTTTCCATGTTTGCTTTTATGTCTTTCTTTATTCTCATGAAGTGAGTAAACATATCCCTAAGCTCTGCTATTTCGTTTTTTTGTATTTTGGAGTTTATCTCTCATATGTTCTCCCTCTCGATGATGTATACTAGAATGATGTGTATGACCACTCATTTTTTATCCAAAAAATGATTTCATAAAGAGTTAAAAAAAATTCACAAATGGTTTTTGATTTTGAGTGAATTTTTATAGAAAGAAAATGTGTTAAAAGTTTACTAAGTACATTCTCAAGAAAGAGAGGTGGTTCACTAGTGGACATATTAAGAACCAAGTCTTTTCTAGGTAGATTCTTACCCAGACCACTTTCATAGAATTTTTTAATAAAGAAAAAAAAAACTTCAAATGATTTTTCCAAATGTGTGTACATGAACTCTTAAAGGTCAAAAGAAGGTCCATTATTTCTTTATTTGAGAGATTAAATCCTAATTTGCCACGAAAACCTAAAAGTTAAAAGAAAGAAAAATATAAAGTTCAAGTAATGATATCTCAAATAAAGCAATAAAATCTAGACAAAGTCTTAAAGTTTGGCTAAGGAGATGAAATTGCACCAACGATATTTTTTTAAAGTCACCAAAGCAAAGAAAATGCAAGAAAAATTACAAAAACAATTCCAACAAAATTTTAAGACAAAATGAAATTTAACACAAATGAATTCATGGTATCAGAATATTTATGCTATGGAAATGTGGATTTGTGATGGAAAATTTCGTTGTTAATTCACTTTATGTCTTTCACTTTGATTTTCTTGTTTCAAATGTAATGGTTTTGGTCCAAGTCTTCCTTTCAAGTGTTTGGCTTTAACAATTGTGTTTATTTTCCTTCAAAGTCACTCTTCAGTGCAAGCTTTCTTCTAACTTAACTTCCAACAACTAATATGCTACCTTAGAAAGTGTTGAATTTCAAACAAGATGCTTAAAGGTAAATTTAGTTAATCTTCAAACACTTTGAGAATAAGGAGTCAAAAACCGAAAAATACACAATTTGAAAAGCTAGAACATCAATGGAAGGATTAAATTATAAAACTCAAGAAAATATGAGAAAAGGTAATGAACAAAATTAAGACAAATTTAGAAGTAAGCTCACAAAAGGAACCTAATGATAACTTTAGAATATGAGGACTAAAACACAATAAGAAATGCAAGTTAAATCAATAACGTACATTACAAAAATAATTGTTTTTAGTGGGGTTATATTTGGCGTTTCTGGAGGTTTTAACCCCAACTAATGGATCCGGGGTTTGTAATTCCCCTAGAGGAACCAGTGTGGCTAACAGATTACTGGGGGGGGGGTTAGCAACTCCTGGAAAAACACAACTTACTTGGAGTTTTCGAACCTCCGCTACTGCTTGAGGTTTTTGAAACCCCTGCAAGTGCTTGTTTTTTTTGAAAGCCCCGCTATTGCCTGAAGTTTTCTGAAACCATCACTATTGCCTGAGGTTTTTTGAAACTCCCGTTATTGCTTGAGGTTTTTTGAAACCCCTGCAACTGCCTGGGGTTTTTGAAACCCCCACCACTGCCTTCACGTGATCAGTATTATACTGTATTAGATTGTCTAAACATTTCATAATAAGATTTATTAAACTGGACATTGTTATATCATAGTTTGTTTCATTAATTTTGTAATATTTTATGTTTCTAATTATTTTGAAAAGTTGAAACATTCACAAAAAAAAAGTACTTTTAAAGAAAAATTACTAAAACATTATTAGATAACCCTCTAAAAATGGTACCAAACACTTCAATGCCATCAAAACACTTACATTTACAAATTAAACATGTTCTAATGAAGATGGAAGGCTTAACCCTAATGCAAAACAAGAAAGAAAGAAATTGTTTACATTACAACAAAATTATTTATACAAATTAATCCAATTTATTTCCAATGTCTCTAACCTCTCTTCTACAAGTATGAAGAATCCAGATTTATAGGGTAAAGATCTGATGCATTCATGAAAATAGTTCATGCCTTTGCCAACAACAAATTGTCGAGATAACTTAAATAAACAATCTAGTAGAATTTCCAATAATAAACTTGTAATTAATTAGTACACTGTAAACTTAGAAAGCTAAGAAAATGAATTTAGGAGCCTTTTGGAAATCAACCATCGTATAAGAGATAATAAAAGTAAGAAAAGGGCATAACTTTTTTCAAAGAATCGTGTAATTTCTTGAAATGGTTACTTGCCTAGCTACATCAAGAGCAAAACGTAGAATTTTATACGGGGACAAACACCATTTCTTTGTAGATAGCTTGTCAGATCACCTTGAAAAAAGTTTATATAATCAAAGAAAAGTGAGTTAGATATAATCATACGAGAAACTTACTCTCTGAGGATAAAGAGGGATAGAAAGGGTAAACTTATCTTAGCTTGGTACTCAGACACAATCATCATAGGTACATTTTGGGTTACAACTCTAACAAATTAGACCAAATTGGGATGTCACACCCTTTTTAATAATGTGAGCTCATGTTTGAAAGCATTTCTGAGTGAACTATTGATATTGTGAAAAATTAGAGCCAAGATTGAGTAAGAAAGTAAACAAAAAAAATAGTTTGGGCCATCTTCGAGACCAAAAATCAAAGTGAAAAGTAATGACATATGCAGTAAGACAGGATCTGTATAACTGTCCTTGTCAAGTATCTTCAATGTAACCTTTGTGCCATTCCATTTAGCTACTTGACATGTTTCCTGCAAATAGACGGATCAAACAACAATGAAGAACTATACAAACAAGTTTAAGACACATTATAAATGTCAGATTTTTATGGCTCTGTGAAATTGATCACACAACACAAAGCATCATTAGGTACCAACAATTAAAAATGAAAGATCGGGGAAAAAGAATAAAAAATAATACCTCTAAGCTTTTTATCCAAGTCGTGCATAAATTCAAACAAAAAGAACAACATAGCGATAACACCACACCTTTAAAAATGCATTTGCAAACCAAAATCACTGACCTTTTGATTAATAGTAACATGAGTCACAATATTAATAGCAACAACCAGTGATGCTTAAATATAACATGATATTAATCTATAAATAGTCAAAGAAGGGAAAAAAGAATTTGGTTCCAAACCTGGCTAAGAAAAAAAGTATACCTTAATGTTTGGTTTTTCTACTTTAGGAATTTTCCTATACCTGTTATTAATCCTCTAGTTCCTATCCTTACAACCAAAGCATCAATTTTCTCTCCTAAGTCTCTGCAGATCTCAGGGCTCATTGTCTCACAATGAATCTACATACAGAAAATGAAAATGTTTTAGAATATCTTATAATTAGTCTCCAACAATGACAAGCTCTGCCAATACCATTTACAACGCAAGGTTCAAAAGTTAGCACGATAATTCATAAACTAAATTTAATACAAACAGATATAATAAAAACCAGCTCTATATCCCTCTACTGCCTCAACAATTGCAAGGAAATTTACATAAAGTTAATTATATTACATTTCAGTAAAAAAATTACCTGAATTAGCTAACATATAAGCAACATAATAGATATCATATTTAAGGGCATTACCTTGCAAGTAACATGAGCCAAACTCCCAAAAAGACTAGTGACCATTAAGTGTACTGCTTTTAGGTCCTTAAAATTTTGGAATTCTGGGACTACAATGTATTTAAAAAAAAATTGGCGTAGGAATTAAACTATAAAGATATAGAGTATGCATAAAATCTGATTAAATCTTGTTATCATTATATATCTCTCAAAGTAGAAACAGACCCATGGTTTGTGTAAGTAAATTCAAAACATATACGAGGCAACAACAATGTGGAAGACCTATAATTAATTATTACTACTATTATAATAATAATAATAATAATAATAATTTTATTATTATTATTATTATTATAATGTGGAAGACACAACAATGTGAACAAAAAGTTGACACACGACCATCATAAAGAGCTTTTGACCTTAAATAATATTATAAGCACACTTGGCATTGTTTGAATGCTTAATTTAAAGACTTACGATTTAATCCAATTTCATGCTACTTGTAATAAAAATATAATTGATAAAGCAACTTCTCAAAACAAGAAAAAAATCATTAGGTAAATGTATATTGTACCCATAACCCTCTGTTCATAATTTGAATGGCCATAGATTGATTCATGCACGGGAAAGATTGACTTGTAACTCTTCTAAACTAAATTTGGCTTACGAACAAAACTAAATGTAATGGTTTTCACTTTTCTTCTTTCTTGTAGCAAAGTTGATTGGTCCAATTTTTATTGACATTCTTTTTGTCTCATAGCAAAAGAAAATTCAACATATATATATATATATATATATATATATATCTATATATATATATATATATATATATATATATATTTGTGTTAGTATAGAAATCGAACACTGCTAGTAACATGTACTTAAAACATTCAGAAACTATTTTGCTTCCGCTGTTTCACACTAAACATAAATACCTTGATGATAACTCTTTTGACTCCTTGCAAACCTCAGCAACAACATCTATTAGAAAAAACATCATCACCTCAATCATATTTTATCATAAACCAAAAAATAAGAAAAAATATGACATCAAAATTCTTGCATCTAGTTGTAATTAGAAACAATTAATAGCAAGATCATGCCCAATCACCTAATTATGCTATTATGCAAGTACCCAAACCTGATTGGGAACATAATTAGGAACTTATTCCTTAAACCTATTATGTTGCACCATATAAAATGAATCAAGTGCATATAGCTTTGTCCAAAGGTCCAAAATCAAGTAGCAGGTTTAAGATACATTCCAGAGTTGAATGTGAATCAAGTGATAGGTTTAAGATACCTTCCAGAGTGTAAACTGTAAAATGAAATTAATGCATATAGCTCTGCCCAAATTAAAGGATCCAATATTCTCATTTTCATGCTCTAATTCCAAAAACAGAAAAAAAGTGCATTTATATAAGAAAGAAAGAAGACACAGATAAACCATGAAAGCGCACACAATTAAAATTGAAGCAGCCATGAACATGCGAAGGAGCTCCGAACTAGCGAACCAACCACGAACCACCGAAGCAACAACAAACCCGTGACACAAAGACTAGAGGCATCGAACGTGCAAAGTAGCTGGTCTCAAGGGCACCGTAGATCTTGAAGGAAAATGCACTACTTGAGAACAAATCTCTGCAAAAACAAGCACCTCATTGTGAGCTTGAGAGTTGGGCAATATAAGCACATACAACTATTGTATTCAATTGGAATTAAGAATAAAATTTCACTAAAATATGCTTCACAATACAAGTCATAAGACAACTAGAAAAGCAAGCAAGTGCTTCTAATAATGTAGAATGTAGTGTGGGTTGTTCTATTTTTTTGTTTTTCTTTTATATGGTTAAACCTATGTTATTTTCTTTCTTTCCTCATATTTTTCTTGATGTTGCCAGACTATGAGACCATGCATTTCATTTTTTTTACTCACGATAATTGGCATTATTATATTTTTATTTTAGTTTATTTTTATGTTTATAATTATTTTATTTTTGGATTTTATTTGATATTTTAGATTTTATTCAATAAAAGTGCTTGGATTTATTTTTAATTAAACCAAGAAATATTTTGTACTTTGTACCTTTATTAGTAATAATCCATTAAATTTAAATTACATTAGTCCTTGTGGGAGACAATATCTGGACTTGTCCACTATATTACTTGTATGATTTGACCATTATATTTAAATTACACTAACCCTTGTGGGAGACGATATTTGTACTTGTCCACTATATTACTTGTACGATTTGGTACACTTGCCAACACGTAACAAGTTTTTGGCGTTGTTGCTTGGGACTATAGTTTGGTTTTGGGACTATAGTTTGGTTTAGTTTAATTGTGTTTGTTTACTTATTTAGTTTTTTTTATTATTATTTCAAAACGAAAAAAATTATGTCTTTATTGTTCTACATTTTTCAACATGCTCCTTATAGTTTTCTTTACTGTGTATGAAACGAGGGTTCCAACTAATCAATTACTCTATGATTCAAAGATTGAAAAAATAGCTCAAAGAAATAACAGTATCAGGAGAATACTATTCAAGGAAGCACAATAAGTTTCCTTTACAATTGTAGATAGTACAACATATTATCTCTAATCACTCACATATCCAACCATTAGATCACGAAGAAGAGGTGGACATTGCATGAGCAGGTGAAGGACAACGTACTTTGGGAGACTATGCCATATTCATGGGCCCACTCAATTTTAACATTGTTGCCAAGCCTACAATAGTTGCACCAAATATGGAGATGAAGAATACCCTTATACATTTGGTGCAGAGTAATCAATTTCCTGGGTTATCAAATGAAAACCCATATAATCACTTGGCCACATTTTTGGAAATCTACAACACGGTGAAAATAAACCAGGTATCTGACAATGTTATTCGCTTGAGTTTGTTTCCTTTTTCTTGGCAGAACATGCAAAGGTATGGCTGCACTCTTTCCCTGAATATAGCGTGACAAAATTGGATGATTTAGTTTAGAAATTTCTTCAAAAATTCTTCCCTCAGTCTAAGGTTAATCAGGGAAAGAGTGCAGCAATACCTTTGCATGTCCTGCCAAAGAATTGGATGATGCATATGCATGGGTTTGATGATCCAACCCAAATTAACATCTTTCTGTAAGGACTTAGATCACAAACTAAGTTAGAGACAGGTTTATAGTTGCAGTTAAATATATGCATGTTTCAAAAATACAAGCCTTATTACATTACATTACACACATGATCCTTCTCTTCATGATTTTGTGCGTAAACATAAATTTTCTAAAATTTATACAATCTTATATTCCGTGCTAAGATATTTTTATTTATGATTTATATTTTCTTATTGTGTTTTAGTTCAAATATTTCCATATCGATTTATATTTCTTTCATTATGTTTCAATTTGAGTTAATTTATATATGAATTTGGCACTTTTATTATTTTGATTATGTATATTAATGTTAAATTCACCTTAATTTAGTTTGTTTTGCAGTTTTCAGCACCAAAAGAGAGTCAAAGAAGAAAAAAAAACTGGATGAAATTCAAGCAATTCTAGGTAAAGCTATTATTGGTGCGGCTGAGTGGCAAAATTGAGGTTGAACCACAAAGAGCAAACCCAGTGAAACCGGAAACCTCAAGCACTACACCTAAGGCTAAGCCATGAAGACTCTTTCTCCTAGAAGTTATCTTAGGAGCTAAGCACCAAAGCATGTGACTAGGCCATAAAAGCAATTCCACATAGGAAGGAAACCTTTATGTTAAGCCACAAGTGCACTGTTAAGCATTATCCTGGACAATTTATAAAAATAGAGTTATACCCTTGTTTTAGATAAACTTTATAAAGACTTTTTTGGGAGACAATTTAGATACGTTTTAGAGAGATTTTGTAAACATTGTTCTTTGCACATATTGAATATTCTTATAAAGCATAATATGCACATATACGGTACGAGTATCGAATATGACATGTGTCTGATACAACGATTCATCCGATCTTAAAAAATACAGGATACGACACGTTTCTGATACAACAATTTATTTTATTTAAAAAAATGTTATAATAATTTATTTTAAATCATACCATAATTAAAATATTATTAATAATTATTATATAAATTAAATACGCTAAATATATTAAACTCAATATATAATTATTTTGAAATTATATGAGTAACAAAAATTTTAAACTATTGTCGTGTATTATAGATAGTTAATAGCTATTGTGTTTTTTGAATTTTGTTATACATATGGATATTTAGTTTTATAGTTTAATTTTTTTTTTAAATTATTGTAATATTTTATTAGTTGTTAACAAATTATTATTAATATTTTAAAATTTAACTTGTGTCTTATTTGAAATTATTTTTATTTATTATATTCATTAATTGTAAATTTAATTTAAAGAAAAACATAATGGTAATTAATAAATTTAAAAATATTTAATTCTAAAATAATTAATTAAAATATTTATTAAAAAAATTAAAAAAAAAATAATTTCAAATTAAAAATCATAATTGTTAATATTAAAGAAAAAAAGTATTAAAAAAGATAAAATAAAAACTTAAAAAAAAATAAATTTAATTAACAAATATTGTAACATCCTAGCCGAATATTATTAATTTAAATAAAATAAAGCAAAATAATATTAAATATGTCATTATTATTCAAAGTTCTTTTTCAAAACACGGAAAAATTAAAATCTTACTAAAATGTCTCGAAATTCAAAATAAATGTTTACAAAATAGTCAAATATAGTTTATAAAACTTTCCAAGCTAACCCTTCTCCGGCTCTAAGCGTCACCAGCTCAACCCGAAACAATGTCTGCTCCCGTGTAACGAATTACACGATCATCGTCAAACACACACAAAAAAGGTGAGCTCATGTAACAATATAAACATATAATACATAGAAGTTCACCCCAAATTACTTTATTTCAGTCAATGCTTAAGCAAGAAACCTTATTGCCCTAAGGTTTCCAACCTACAATTTCATGACCATGGACCCAGGATATATATGCTTCCACGAACTTGCCCGCTCGTGGTCCCGCCTCTACGCACCTCCCCGCTCATAGTCCAATTCTACGGACCTTCCCGCCGGTAGTCCAACACACGTGATCCAATAGCTACGAACCTCCCTGCTCACAGCAGCCCTCAAGTGTGAGCACGGAACATATGAACCTCCTCGCTCGTATCCTCACACGAGAGCATCATAATATGATCTTCCTCGCTCATATTATCACGTGTTCACCACCAGTCATGAATCTACCCGCTTATGACACAGTCAAGCACCTACTGGTCCAAGTCCACACGCAACACATTAAAACGAAATTAAGAAAAACACACTGCCCTATACAAGATACACACTCAAGCTGGTCTTTAGGGATTCTAATGCTTCCACGAACCTGTCCGCTCGTGGTCCAACTCTAAGAACCTCCCTGCTCGTAGTCTAACTCTATGGACTTCCTCGCCCGTAGTCCAACACGCGTGGTCCATCCAGCTACGAACCTCCCCGCTTTCAACAACTCTCAAGTGTGAGCACGGAACATACAAACCTCCTTGCTCGTATCCTCACACGAGAGTATTATTAATATGAACCTTCCCTCTCATATTAACCATGTGTTCCATCACCAATCACGAACCTACTTGCTCGTGATACGGTCAAGCATATCCCAGACAAGGACCAACACAACAAGCCATGCAAAACATATCACAAATGCACCCTACCATCGCACCATCGCCTGGCGCAGCCTAAGCGCCGCCAGTTGAAATGGAATTGTAGACCATTTGGCAGTTTCATAACACCATTGGATGCCACGACACATAAGGTTTCCTTATTTCTTACTATCGCTTGGCGGTTCACTCTGCACCGCCAGGCGCTACACCTAGTAATGTGACACTACTGGTTTTAGGTACTTTAATTAAGTTCCTAGCATCTAACAATTCAATTTTCAAATATCCAGAAACCAAAATACACATTCATATACTTCATATACTCAAATTTACAACATCACAGCTCATATGCATCATTCAAATATAAGAAACATCTATCATTTTATAAATTCATATAAAACCATCAAAATAAAGTGTTATACCCAACATAATCCTAGACAACCAAACAATATACAAACCAAGAAAAAAAAATAACATTGCCCAAAATATTGCATGGACAATAAAATAGTAATAATTATAATAATAAAAATAACAACAACAACAACAACAATAATAATAGTAATAATAAAATGAAACAATAAAAATAAAAATAAAAATAACAATAAAATAAAATGAAACAATAATAATAAAATAATAATACTAATAAGATAAAATAATAAAATAATAATAATAATAACTAAATAAGACACTAATAATGAAACAATAATAATGATAATAAAATCATAAATAAAATAAAATAATGATAAAAATAATAATGATAATAAAATAATATAATAATAATCATAGTAAAATAAAATAATAATAATAATAATAAAATAAAACAATAAAATAAAAATAATAATGAAATGAAACAATAATAATAAAACAATAATATTAATAAGATAAAATAATAATAATAATAATAATAATTAAATAAAACAATAATAATGAAAAAATAATAATAAATAAAATTAAATAATGATAATAAAATAATATAATAATAACCGTAATAAAATAATAATAATAATAATAATAATAATAGTAATAATAGTAATAATAAAAAAAATTAAAATAATAATAATAATAGTAAAATAAAATAAGAATAAGAATAATATTAATAACAATAAAATATAAATAATAATATAAATAACAATAATAATAATTATAATACTAATAATAATAATAGTAAAATAATAATAATAATAATAATAAGAATAAGAATAATTATAATGATAATAGTAATAATAATATTATTAAAATAAATTAATAATAATATTATTAAGGAAAATAATAATAATAATAATAGTAATAATAATAATAATAATAATAATAGAAATAATAATAATGATAAGAATAATAATAACAATAATAGTAGTAAAATAAAAGAATAATAATAATAATAATAATAATAATAATAATAATAATAATAATAATAAATGTGTCGTATTTAAAAGAAGAATTTTAAATGCCCACCCTAAAAGTTGAATGCAACTAAAGCCAATTAATTAAATACCAACCCAAATTAATAAAATCACAATCCTCATTTATAAACCACTTTCTATGACTATTCCCTTACCCTCTTATATAATATATTAAAAATTACTAATTATACCACATCCTAATTTTTTAAGAAAACCTAACCTATTATTCTAAAACCTTAATTGCAGCATACCAAAAGTTAAGTTACTACTAAAGCAACTGTCGCGAGGCGGTTTCTGCGCATAAACCTAGAAACGTGATTTTCAACATGAAAAGAAAGAGGATAGACACCATCGGCATGCATCATATAAAAACACATAATCAAACAACGTAGCACATAGTGTAGCTCCCCTTACCTGGTTCTCCTTGCTCAAATGAAAAATGCTAGAGTCCTCTTTCACCACAACCGATCAAACTCGTATTCCTTCCCTCACCCTTGTAGAAACGACCCCTCGTGTCCTTGGTTCAGCCTCTTTGTGTGCAGATTACTCTCCTCCAGCCCCACAAGTTTAAAGTCTCAAAAACTCACCTTATCACCCTTCACTCTCTTCTTAACTAGGCCTTAATTAGGAGTGATGATGGGAAAATGAAAATTAATAAAAGTTTAATTGATGAACATTCAAGGGCCATTAATAGGTAGTTTCCTAACCCTTCCATCTACTCAGCTAGAATTTCTGACCCTTCCCATCCATGCCAAAAACAATTTTAGCAAAAAGGAACCTTATTTTGCTTAAGTTAAGGTTCAAACACAACCATCCAATTTCAAAGTAAATGCACAACCAATTAAACCAACTCATGTTTCATGATAACTCCTATAATTCTAGGATTATATTATCACTCATCATGATCAATCATAATATCAAAATAATATGCAATTAAAATAACACAATTTGTCATACACAAGACTCAAACCCAAGTCCTTCCAACATAAGGAAGTACTCTCAACCATTTGAACTAGTATAATTTCACGTTATAATAGCCAACATTAAATGTCATAAAGGCTCCCACTACTTGTATTTATTAAAGAATTATTTAAATTCCTCGAGTCTTACAAATATGTTTTTACTTATTGTTAGTATTGTGTATTTGGTTGTTAATATAAAGGTAGTAATGTTAACAAAAATAAAATAAAAATCTCGTAATAAATAAAAGAAAAATTGAATTGAGATATTAATAAAATATGTGCACTAGTGATACCAAGAATTCTATGAATTGCATTTGAATGCATGATGCGAATTTTGAATGAATAAGGACGAATTCATGTCAAGTACGTATTGGATACGGACATGCAATGTAGATCCACGTATCCATGCATTAATGAGCATGACTATTCAAAGCATTGTTTATGCTCATTATAAGGAGCTAAGCCTCTATTAGGATTAAGTGGGAATTGATTCCAAGTTGTGGTCCAACTGATTCTCCCTTTACTTTTAGATTCTAAGAATAAATCTAAGGCTCTAGCTGATTATATAGTCCAAATATTAATGAAAGTGATTCATTCAACTAGTCCCTAAGGAATCATACTGAAGTTTGATGATCTTAGGCTCTAGGTGCCAAGAATGAACCTAAAGTTTCATTTAAGAGTACTCCCAGGACATGAACAATTACATCTTTATAAATAATAATTGGATTGATATAAGAGAGGTGGTTGTTATCACTTGAACCAAGGTTTAAGATAAGAATAAGAGAAGGGAACACTTAAGAAGATAACACTCTCATAGCTGAAAAAAATTGTATATTACTAAAAAAGTTTCCCCCTTTACATATGTGGGGAAGTCCTCTTATTTAGCATAGGAAAAGTACCTAGAGGTAAGTACAATGCATTCTAGAACCCATGGCTATAAGGAAGATGGCTACCCTAGCCTTAAAGGTTAAGTGTGTGCCTATCTACTTCTAAAAGGTCAAAGATTACCTTTCTTGACTTTTAGGTCAGCCACAAGATGTTGGCCCAAGGTTTAAAGTTCCTCTCCTCCAAAAAAAAGTTTCCATCATGAAAAAGAAGATGCTCATGAGAAAACATGGTGTTAGGACTTTGATCCAAAGCTCCTCCCTTCATAAAAGGTTCCAACATAAGACAAAGAGTATCCAAGAGTAAGCTATGTGTTGGGTCATGAGTCCTAAGACTCTTCTCATCCAAAAAGGGTGTCAATATAAATCCATGAGTGTCCAAGAGTAAACCTAGAAAACAAAAAGGAAATAACATGAGTTTAGAATTTATTGAGTTCTAACCTAAATGGAGGCAAGGCTACCACTCTCAAGTATGTTTAGAGTCTTTGTTTAGTCCTTTGGATGTTCATAATTCCTTAGAATTAGTCCTACAAAATTTCACAATTTTTTTCTATGTTTAAACATGAAAAATCGAATTACATGTTGTAGTTCTTCATGTGTTGAATGCTTCTTTTGCTATTAGATCATTACCAAAATTCAAAAATAATTTTATTAGTTTCTATGTCTAGTTCAAGAGATTTAGAACATTTTTCTTCCACTTTCAAGTTGAATCATTTGCTTGAACATGATATATACACTTGCAAGTTGATTTAAAGTTGAAATTGAGCCTAAGTGTGAGTTGTTTGCAAAATTGAGTTGTTACATGTTGGCAAATGTCCCAAATCGTACAAGTAATACAGTGGACAAGTCCATATATCGTCTCCCACTGGGACTAATGTAATTTAAATTTAATTGGTTGTTTACTAATAAAGGTATAAAGTACAAAACATTTGTTGGTTTAATTAAAAATAAATTCAGAATGGAAATGTGAAGAATAAACAAAGATTGGCACAATGAAAATAAATAGCTTGATTGAGAAAAATATAAAATAAAAGCTTCATTGGGATTGGGTTTCATGCATGAAATCAATATGAAAACACTAACAATATATTTCTAATTCCTGACTCTAGTATTCACACCATTATGTAACAAGTCCTAATATCTTAGCGACAAGTCTAAACTTTAATAAGAACCCTAGAACATGTAAGGAATTTCAATTCCTTTAGGTGCCACTTTTGGTCGAGTCTTGAAGCTTCCTTCTCCTATAAAGGAAGGCCTCCAGCCATTGTAAAACTCACTTTTGAATGCTAATGTTATGTTGTGGAGATCATTCCACAACTTACATTTGAAAGTCACTTGCTAGAGCTTCCCTTAGAGACCTCCTCTAACCGTCTTCCTCTAAGATTGACCTAACCTTCTTAGAGTTCTACCTTCACCAATCAAATTCATCACATTGAATCATCATTTATGCTACATTGCTTCCACTACTCATCCATGGAGCTTCCTCGTTCCAGCAAACTCGCAAATGGAGACTCATCATCTATCCTTATAGCCATGACAATTACACACATCTCACAATAGATAGAAAATATTTGGTCGCTATTATATTAGTGAATGCATTTCATTAAATGAAACGTATTCTTTGAAATTTGAATTATACATGCATCCCATTGATTTGATTATGAAATTAATAAAATATTGGGTATGCAAATTATTATTGCATGTAAACTTTTCCTTCATAACTTCATTTTATTCAACATAGACTTGACAAAAATAAAATTTAATTATAAAAATAAATAGAATTTCCACACCAAAATAAATGGTGAATGTAACGTGGCAAGATTTTGAAAAGTAAGAGCAACCACATTTTAATGATTCCACATGATTTCTATATCTCCATTGCCTTAGCATTCATATTTCACTTTCATAAAAAGAAAAGGGAAGATTCAATGTCTTAAAAACTAAGGTCCAATAAATAAGTAGCTACATGCTTTAACTTGAATGTGTGACTCATTGTGCAATGACAATGTCACAAATATATTTGTCTCAATTATTTGTTGGGTGTTTGAGAAATCTCCATGGCAGCTTTGGATATCACATCAAAGGCTTTCTCAATGCACAACTTGAACTTCTGTTCATCAATGAATCCCTTTAGTGTTGTGAAGGTGATTCTCAACACTTTCGCATAGCTCATAATAGTTATGTCTATATTCTGTCAACACACAAAAACATGTAAGAACCTATAAAGTTAGTGGTTTTGATGCATTTTCTTATGTGAATGAATTTAAGTTCCAAAAACAATTGAGTAGTTCAATAAATACCTCAGGTCCACCAGTCACAGTGAAATATAAACCACTTATAGGATGATTTTCTAGAGCCATTTGTTCCATTGGCCCAAAAATGTTGGATATAACAACACTGGAGTTTCCTAGAGTGTTGTAGATGATTTTAGCCACAGCCTAAGGCACCAACATAAAAAAATTAGAACCATTTTTTCTTTTATCAACAATAAGGATGGAATAGATAAAGAAGTCTTTTAACCTTTTACAAAAAGCAAATATACATGTCATAATATTATAAATTACTATACCTCATAAAATTCTTATTATAACTGTTGAAAAAGTTATTATATACATCTTTTATCACTATCATGGGATGGTGCACTTGTACATGATTTTAGACCAATGGAATAGAATATGGCAGAGAAGTTACATTCTAACAATTTAGGGTGATTCTTCATACAATATGGGGTTGTTTTAGGGTTAGATTTTACAAATTAAGAAATGATTTTTGATGTTAAATAGCTAAAGTAATTAAAGAATATAAACTAGTTTATATTTGTTTAACAAACCCTTTTTTTTTTCGAAATAAAACTGATTTATTTTATTGGCAGTTATTCAACCTAGCCTCAAATTATTTTAATAAGGTTTTATGTCTTTTTTTTTTTAGTTTATGATTATTTTGAAGAACAAAATATATATATATATATATATATATATATATATATTATTTAAAAAAAAAATTTATTTTCTTTAAAAAAATTAATAACTATTTAAATTTTGGTCTTTTTAATCTAGTCTCTAATAAATTTAATTGGTTTATTGAGTATTATTTTTATTTTTTGAATTGAGTATTGTTGTTTAATTTTTATTTTTATATTAAATGAGTGATATGACTATTATTTTTTTTTCTTATCATTTTTTTATTTGTCTTCACGTGATTAAAAATAAAAGATTTTGTAATTAATATAAAATGATATTGAAATTATTACAAAATGACAAGTAATTTTTATTATTTTCGTTGAAAATATGTTTAATAACAAGATCATCGTACTTTTCGATAACATTCCTGTCGTCACTTGATCAAAGGACGGTTTTCATTATGTCGGTGACTCGAACAATCTCTTATCATCCGACACTTTTTCAGTAGAAATAATAAAAAATTACTTATCATTTTACAATCACAATATTATTACAATGTATTTTCCTTAAAACATACAAACAAACTAAAAAAACATAATCGGACAATAGTCATGTCACCTAATTAATGAAAAAGAACTCAATTAAAAAATATAAATTTTTTGAATACTAAATAAACAAAGAAAAAATAATAAAATCTTAATTGAAAACACACAAATTTATGAAAGATATAAAACTTAATTAAGATTAAAATCAACTTCACACCTTATAATATATCTAAATTTATAATTTAATTTTAGTTAAAAATAATTCATTATATTATTTATAAAAAAAGAATACTTATATATGATAACTTGTGTTATAAATTTGACCATACAAAATTTATTAATAAAATGAATGAAAAAGAAGTGAAAAGAACCCCAAAATATTTTTATAAAATTAAACACCACCTAAATTACATATACATACCTCGTAGCCTCTTAACTTCATCTCCAAATCTAAGAGCAAACCTGTCAGATAAACACTGAAAGAACGTCTCTTTTTCTTTATAAGTTTTCTGGCATTCCAAACAAACTCAAGAGGGTTGTCGTTTTTTGATTGACTAAGCTTTGGAATAGTTATTTGTAAGAAAGAAATTTTATTCCCCCATAAACCTTTCACCTTTGAATTTTGCATCTCCTTCACCGATTGGTACCCTTTAACATTTCTTGTGTTGAGCATTACCACAGCAGTGGATTTTGCTTTTCTAGCCATGCAGTCAATCTCTTGCATGTACAATCGAATCCCATAGAAAATCATCCCAGTCATCACATCATTTATTGTCTACATACATGCAAAAAAAAATCAAGTATTTCAAACCACGTAGTCATATAAGAAACAAGTTTGAACAAGTGAGTATTTCCTTTCCAACTCGACTTATTTCATATCCAAAGTCATCTCAATTGATTAAAAAATAGGATTAAATATATTTTTATTTCTTAAATTTTGATGTAAAATTGGAATTCGTTCGTGTCCAAACTTTGATATAGTTTAGTCTCAAACATTAAAAATAAACAAATGTAGTTATTCTAGCATAATTGCATTAAACTTTTTTACTGTGTCAAACGACGTTTCAGATCGACACTTGAGTTGTTTATTCCGTTTGACACATTTCAACTCAAATGTCAATTTGGAATGTCGTTTAATAAGTAAAAATGGTTTAACGTGGTAAGTTAAAAAGACTATATTCATTCATTTTTAAAGTTTGGGGACAAAAATGTATGAAATTTTGGGACAAAAACAATTCCTAATTTCACGTTTAAATTTAGGGACTACAAATATATTTAATTCTAGAAAATAAAACCTTTAGGTTTCATAAAAACTTATATAAAAGAATACAAAATCTTTTTTTCATATTAATGGATAATCTAACTTACCACTCTGAGCTTGGTTTTGATTGCTTTGACATGATCAAGAGATAGTGATATGCTTGACATGGCATAAGGCATAGACTCAGTTCCTTCATATCCAGATCTTATGGGTGTTTTGTCATCTACAAACATTCTTGTCTTCACCAAGCTAGATCCAAAATCTGACATGGAGTATAAAAAGGAAGAAATAAAAGAAGGCAACTTTTGAATCATGTTTTTCTTTGAACCCTGTGAACTTGATGCTCTTGAAGGAAAAGTTAGTGGAAGAGAAGGGTCATCAATTCTTTGAAGACAAGAAAGAAGAGCAGCCATAAGGGAGTAACCATCTCCAAGAGCATGATGAAGCTTGAAAATTATTGTGCTTGTAGCATTGCTAGTTGGATACTTAATAATATGAATTTCCCACAGTGGTTTGTTTTGAGGTGTTCTTTCAATCAAAATCCTTGTCACATAGTCATCAAAATAGTGATCATATAATTCAGATTCTGGAAATTTGGGAATCTTTACATGCTCTTCTGACTTCACTTCTACCCTTTTCCATCTCCTTTTACCATCTTCGTTTGTTATCTTTAGTGAAGCAATCAATTCAAAAATAAAAACATAATATTACTAATTTGAAATTGGTGCTAATAATTTAGACAAAAAATACTAGGTACTTTTTTTTCATAACTGTTAAAATTTACGAAAATGAACAAGTCTTATCGGATTAATAGGATGTTATGAAGAAGTCATACTAGTTTGACACGACTCCTAACTTAGTTTATATTAAAATATACTAAAGTCGTATCAAGTTAGCACAACTTCTTCACTTAAAATCAATCATACTAAACTGACATGACTTGTCAATTTTCAAAAATATTTTGAAATGTGCCTACTCCAATAATTTAAAAAGAAAATTACACCATTTTTATACTTTTGTCACTAACTTAAGTGAATAATTTTATTATTATTTTTTTTATCATTATATGCGACATTCTTTTTATGTACTAAAAGAAGGAAAGCGAGGATCATATACATCCAATAATGTTTGTATGTTAGCATGTGATACTTTAAAAAAACAAAGTATATATTCCCAAAATAAATGTAAAATGCAATTATAAAAAAAGTAAAGGATGGAAGAGAAAAGAACCATGATAGAGGAGAAACGTGGGTTGATGGGGAGGAAGACATCTTTAATCAAAGGTATGATCTTTGAGTCATCAATTGGAATTGCGATTTCAAGAAAGCCAAAAACATAGGAACATATCACTGAACTGTTGAAATATTGACCTGGGGGACTCACTGCTTCTTCAACTTCTTCATATGATTCATCCATTAGAGAGTGAAATTGTATAAGACTTGAGAAAATGTTGTTTTTGGATGCTAAGCCAAGCCAATACATGATCAATATATAGCATCACCATTGTTGTTTGTATAAGATGTAGAACTGCCAACTGTTGTTTGATGCATTAATGATGGTGCCAAATCCATTGCTTTCACATTGTTGATGAAAAATGTATGGGTTTTGAGTTTGAAATAATGCCATGGCCAATAATTATTGAGCCATTTTAGATCAGAATGGAAAAGTCTGTTCGTTGATATGGATATATCCAATTATGACGAACGATGTATAGTTTCAAAAAATAAATTTAAAATACAAAATTGTTACACTATAATTTAATGAAACAAAAGAAAAAGAGTATCATTTTCATCGAATTTTGTTTCCACTAAAGTTTAGCATCACCATACTTGAAACATAATTGGTTAATTTGTCGAGATTGTATTTTAAAAAGGTAATAAAGTGACGTGATTTTTTTTTTAGTGTGGCTAAAGAAAATTAATCTATGAAAAATCTTAAAATGCTTATATCATTAAAATTAGCTTAACTCAAATTTCATATAATACATAGTAATATTGGGTTTTGAAAAAAGAGTATAAAAAGCTAACCAAAATCTTAATTGAAACGTATCCAAAAAGTTCAAAGAAAACTTAATCGCATATCTCAACTTGTTTGCAAACTCCACCCACCACTCAATGTCTCTTAAAATACACAAAAACCACAATACATACTTCCTATCTCAAAATTTCTCAAAACTAATAATAAAGTGATTAAACACAACCAAAAGTACACATAATAATGAAGAGGCTTTTTTGCTAATATAAGTGGAGGAAAACAAATTATTATCAATTAGAAGATGAAAAAGTTCGATAATGTTACAATAAAAAAAAATTGTTATTAATTTTACCATAAATTAGAAAATAGAAAAAAAAAACTGTGGAATTAGTTGATGGAAGATATTCCTGAGGATGCACAGGAATAATTAGAAGATAGTTATAATTTACTTTATAATTATTTTTAATATCTTTTCGTTAAATAATATGATTTATGTTTAAATTAATTATGTTGTTTTTAACATTTTAATATTAAATACAGCAGTATTAAGTTTTTTTTGTAAAGAAGATGGCGTTAAAATACTTTCTTCCATATTTTTTATTTTTTATGAAATAAAATACTTTACGTGTCATGATTTTGTACCACAAGTTCATGCTATAGATGTAGGGTTGTCTGCAGGTGAATCAAGACAAAATAAAAGTAGTTGCCAGCATGTGTACAAAAGAATTCGAGTACAGAAATTAGATTGGGTGTATTAAAGAGAAAAACCATTTAATTTATTAGATTTTCTTATTTTTATTTACTTGTTTTCGTTCACGTTCTATGCCATACAATCTAAAGCGATATTGATTTCATCGATTCATACATAGCTTTAATATTCTTTTGTTACAGAAAACATGATAGAAACCTTTTAAAATACTAAATATTATTTTATTTAGGGTTAAATATTTCTCTCTCTCAACTTTTAGAGAAAATTAAAATTAATTTTTTTTAGAAACTTTAGTCAAATTTAGTCCTCAACTTTTAGAAAAAATTAAAATTAATTTTTTTCAGAAACTTTAGTCAAATTTAGTCCTCAACTTTAAAATTACGTGAATTTAGTTCTTTTAACCAAATTTTGTTAAGTTTATTTGACGTTTCAAACGCATTTCTCAAATAATATTGAACAAGAAATATATGAAAGTTATAAACAACTCGAATGTTATCATGAAACGTGTTTGAAACATCAAATAAACTTTAAAAAATTATGTTAAAAGGACCAAATTCACGTAGCTCTAGAGTTGAGGGACAAAATTGGGTCAAAGTTTCAAAGAGACTAATTTCAATTTTCACTAAAATTAAGAAACCAAAAGCATATTTAACTTAGGGATGTCAATTGGGAATGTAGGGTATAAGTAAGGATGTCAACAAGGTGGGTAGGGTACGGGTAGTAGCTCCCCCGTACCCTACTCGCTAGATAAATATATGTCCCGTACCCGTATCCATATCCGTCGGGTATCCGTTATACGGGTACCCGCTTAATTTTTTAATATCCATAGATATCCACGGGTACCCGCGAGTATTTACAAAAAATAAAAATAAATATTTAATAACATATTTTAATCGTAAATTCAAATAAAATGCAATACATAACATTTATAAATTTTAAACAAAGTCCAAATAACCCATTTAAATAGTATTGAATGACAATTTACAAAGAAATGAATTTTTTTTAAAACTATTTGATAAACAAATAACTCATTGAAAATCAATATGTTAATATTTTAATCATGTTTTTTCTTATTTTTTTAAATTTAAATTAGAGTATAGCGGGTACGGATATCCACGGGTACAAATATTATGATACCCGTACCCGCCCCGTTAACATGTGGGTATTAAAAATATCTGTACCCATTACCCGCTGGTATCCATTTCCTACCTGTTTTGGGTTTTATCTATGGATACCCATGGGTATGGATTTTTTTTCACATCCTTAATTATAGGTAGTAGCTCACTCGTACCCTATCCACTCGATAAATATATGTCTCGTACTTGTCTCCGTATTTGTGCGAGTATCCATTATGCGGGTACCCACATATTTTTTTTATTATTCACAGATATTCATGGGGTATTTAAAAAAAAAAAATATTTAACAACATATTTTAACAATAAATTTAAATAAAATACAATACACATTCATAAATTTCAAACAAAGTTCAAATAATCCATTTAAATAGTGTTGTATGGCATTTTACAAAGAAACGAAGATTTTTTTTCAAATAAATTAATAAAAAATAACTCATTCAAAATCAATGTTTAATATTTTAATCATGGTTTTTTTTTAATTTAAATTATAATATAGCAGGTACGGGTATCCACAGGTATGGATACTGTGATACCTGTACTGTCCCGTTAACATGCTGGTATAAAAAATACTTGTACCCGTTACTCGCAGATATCCAATTACAATATTCATTTCCTACCCATGCAAGTTTTATCCGCGGATACTGCAGATACAAATATTTTTGAGATCCCTAATTTAATATTTTTATTTATAAGCTATTATATAACAAATAATGACATAACTCTTGAAATTTATATTACTAAAACTATATAATTCCTGAAATCTATATTACTCGTAGATATCCATTTTCAATATTCATTTTTTACCGATGAAGGTTTTATCCATGGATACCACAGGTATGACTTTTTTTGACATCCTTAATTTAATGTTTTTATTTATAAGCTATTATATAACATAATGATATAACTCTTGAAATCTATATTACTAAAGCTAAATTAAAAGACCATAATGATTATATTTTTAATCAAAAAATTATTTGGGTATCACTTATTCATATATATATATATATATATATATATATATATATAAATAAGATATGTTATAAATTTATAAATGAAAATATATTTATTGACATAATCTTATAAAAGACTAACTTTTAATTTTTTTTTTTACTTTTGACATATTATCTATTTTTATTGGATTAATTCAGTTTATCAAAGTTTAACGTTTGGACAAGATAATTTAAGAAAATAATTTATTTATTTATAAAAAATTAAGACGAGTGATATCATATTAAAAGTCTAGTTAAGATAGAGTTGAATTTATCCAACTAAGAATTCAATTACAAACAATTTAGTATTTTAATTTTTTTTAAATTGTTAAAATTCTTTATTTAAACCCAAGTTCAATGTTTTTATTAGGATGAAAAAAACAGTTTTGAAATTAAATGTCAAAGTCAAATGAGACTTAATGAATCCAAATGCATGTTGAATAAGTATATATA
>Ga0214543_1003386_pt1 | contig 30948 bp, 13 predicted proteins | sample CNSS2metaG_FD_160094 | JGI IMG/M metagenome (GOLD analysis project Ga0214543, IMG submission 160094) | Root nodule microbial communities from cowpea collected in UCLA plant growth center, Los Angeles, California, USA - CNSS2 | ecosystem: Host-associated > Plants > Roots > Nodule | place: USA... | reverse complement strand
ATATCCACACATGATATACCCAAACCACTTAAGACTTTTAGACTTGACTATCCGGATACATATGATGAGGCACCACCACCAAACTGTGGAATTACGTCCTAGCAGTGAAGCATCACAACGAGGCCTTCGTGGAATTACATCCTTACATGAGGCTCCACCACGAGACCTCCGTGGAATTACATCTTGGCCTTGAGGCACCACCACGATACCCCCCCGCCCCCCCGTGGAATTACGTCCTTATGTTGAGGCACCACCATGAACTCTCACCCCGTTGTTCATGGAATTAAGTCCATTAGATACGGCACCACCAAGGACTCCCAATAGGAAAGTCCATGGGATTATGTCCATTAGGTGAGGCACCACCATGAACTCTCACTACAAGAGCATGGAATTATGTCCAAGTCAGACTTTGTATATGTGTCACCAAACAAATCAGAAAGATCTCATGGTACTAATATCATGTATAAACAACCAATCATACATCTCATGCTTTCCAATTCATACACAATAAAGCAATATATCGCTTTCACCTCAACCTCATATAATAATCGAGGCATCATCCCTCAAACCATTAAAGTAAAGTGTTCAAGCCAAGAAAACAAGCAACCACATCATTGACCATTCACATCATAGCACACAACTCGCCCCTGTCTTGCTCAGGCTAGGCGAGAGAGATCCCCTCGCTCAGGCGAGTCCCTTCTCGCCTAGGCGAGAGCTCGAGCAGTGGAACAGTGGCCCCTGCGAGTTCTCGCTCAGGCGAGCTCCCTCTCGCCTAAGCAAGATCACCTCTCGCTCAAAATGAAGACAAGTCGCCTGAGCGACTGTTCGCGCAGAAAACTTGGGCGAGCCTCTGTTAGTCTCGCCTAGGCGAGGCATGCTCGCTTGGACGAGAAAACCAGTGCCTGCCACTGTTCATTCGTGAAAACGCAAAAACCACACCCAAAAATCATACTTTTACCAATACCAAGCAATCAAACCATGAGTATACTTCAAGCATATGATTCAAACTCAGAAAGCATACCAAAAATGTAAATAACTATAAACCCTAACTTCCCTTACCTGGAAAGGGGTTATATGAGACTTCGACACTGAACCACGGAGCACAACAGCTCTAGAACCAGACCTGCAAAAGTGAGCCGAACCAAGGTCAAGCTGAACAAGAAGATGAGCATACTTCGAAACCCTAGCAGAGGTTTTGTGGAGAGAAAAAGGGGAAGTTAGGGCACTGATTTTTCAGAATGACCTGCAATTGAGGGACCTTTGGCTGCTTTAGGGGTCTTGCCACCCTATGGGCCAGCCCTTTAGGCCCAACAGTGAGGCAACCGTTAACATTAGGACACTCAATAAAAGTGGGCCTTACAAATAATATTAGTGAGACAAAACTGAATATTTTATTATTGGTTAAAATACTCAATTGGTCTTCGTTTTTGTTGCAGAATCTCAATTTGGTCATCGTATTTTTATTATTCTCAATTAGGTCCCCATTTTTGTAAATTAGTATCAATTAGGTCCTTTCCGTTAGTAGAGAACTAACACCGTTAATTAGGTGCCACGTGTCAACTCCTCGTTTTTTTGAATTTTTGAATTTTTTTTTTGAATGTTTTTTTTGAATTTTTGAATTTTTTTTTGAATTTTTGAATTTTTTTTTAAAATTTTTGAATTTTTTTTTAAAAAATATTTATGCCACGTGTCACTTCTGTAATTGGCCACGTGTCAATCTAATATGGTGACACGTGTCAAATTAATATATGAATCTCAATTTGGTCCTCATATTTGTTAAATTGATTTGATTTGAGTCCCAATTTTTTTTAAAAATTTTCAATTTCAGGCACTCCAAATTTAAACCAAATTTTACTTTTATATAATGTTATGATTATTTTTATTAAAATTGATATTTTAATTAAATATTTTAATAATATTAATTATATTTAATATTAAAATTTTAAATATATTTATTTTAATTTTTATAAAATTATTTTAAAATTTTAAATTTGAATTTATAAAATTGTTATTTTTAAGCCAACTCTAAAATATTGTTGATATTGAATATTATACAAATATTTCAAATATAAATTTATTAATTTATATATTTATAATTTTAAAATAAAATTTAAATAAAGTTTAATGTAAAATATAAATTTAAATAAATTAAATGTTGTTAAAAATATGTAATAGAAATATCACTTGTAATAAAAGTATCATCATTACATTTATAAAAAAATTAAATTTGTTCTAAATTTGGAGCATATGAAATTAAAATTATTTTAAAAAAAATTGGGACTGAAATGAAATCAAATTAACAAATATGAGGACCAAATTGAGATTCATACATTAATTTGACACGTGTCACCATATTAGATTGACACGTGGCACATTACAGAAGTGACACGTGGCATAAATAATTTTTTAAAAAAATTTTAAAAAATTAAAAAAAAATTCAAAAAATTCAAAAAAAACGAGAAACTAACACGTGGCACCTACTTAACGGTGTTAGTTCTCTACTAACGGAAATGACCTAATTGATACTAATTTACAAAAATGAGGACCTAATTGAGACTATTAAAAATACGAGGACCAAATTGAGATTTTGCTACAAAAACGAGGACCAACAGAGTATTTTAACCTTTATTATTTAAGTATAAATTTTATAAACATAAAAAAGTTAATTATTAAACTTGATTTTAAAAGAAAATATCTCTCTAAAACAACTCTTTTCTATGTGTTCTTTTTAGATTTTTGAAGGATTTAATCATTCTTTCTATTCATATATTAGAGTTCAACTTAAAAATCTTGGTGATAATAGAAAACGATTGTCCGAACAAGAATTTGTTTTTAGAGTAAATTCCTATTCATCCATTTTCTTGAGTTGATTTTGGGATGTTTTCATGTTTGAAACAATGGGTTTTACATATCTCCTTATAAGAAAATATTCACTGTAAGAAAAAATTTCATTAATGTTCTTATCAGAATTTAGACCGTAGATCTTTGTATAGGTGACAAAATCGAAGTGGTGACTTGAATGTTCCTTATGACTAGAACAAGAAGATCCATTGAAGAATCCTGTTGTATGCTCCTAAGTCCTGAGGGCTGAAACACATGGGAAGGAAGACCCACCTACAAAAGACTCTCCAACGCTAAGTTAATAAGAAAGTTTGAATCTTTAGAGTAAGAGAGAATGAGTATGAGAAGTGTGTATTTTTGGGTGAAATACTATGTTTATTTATAGAGCCTTTTGGACCTTGGATCCATGTGATAAAATAGGTAAAGTAATATTAATCCATATCAATAAAATAACAACTTACCTTGAATACATAATAACAATAGTAATAATGTGTCACCTGTTAGGAACAAGGCAATAAAGGAAAGAATAAAGCAGAGAAAAAAATAGACACAGAGAATTTAACGTGGTTCGGCGTACAATGTGTATGCCTACGTCCACGACTACACTAGGAAGTATGTTTATTTCTGGTGTATCTCAAAGTTTTACATAGAGTCTCCTATATAGTAAAATAGAGAACCACATCTCACTATTCTAAGCGATGTGGGACTAAATCAAGCACCATACTACTAACAATTCTCCCACTTGGGGTTTGATTTACATTACCACTTAGTGTAGTGCCTTCATCATCAATTTTCTCAAAGGCCAGTTGAGGCAATGCAAAGCCTCAACTTAGTTATTGTGACAGTCTTGGTCAACATATCAGCTGAATTCTCTGCACCTGGAATCTTCAACAAAATCAAATCTCCATTATTTATCAAGTTTCTGATAAAATGATACTTCAATTCAATGTGTTTGCATCTGGAATGAAGAATTGGATTTTTAGCAAGACAAATGGCACTTTGACTGTCACTGAACAATGGAGATTCATCTTGCCTTTTCCCTAATTCTTTTAGAAGATTCTTCAACCATATCATCTCTCTTTTGCTGCTTTTGAGATAACTATATATTCGGCTTCAGTGGTTGAAAGGGAGACTCTTCCTTGAAGTTTGGACTTCCAATTGATAGTTATGCCACCCAACGTAAAAATGTAACATGTGCTCTTTCTACCATCCAAATCACCTCCCAAATCTGCATCAGAAAACCCCTGTAAAGTGAAATTACTTCTTTTAAAAGACAAATGCATCTTTGATGTGCTCTTCAAATATCTCAATATCCACTTCACGCCTTCCCAATGCTCCTTTTTGGGATTTGATAGAAACCTGCTCACAACTCCCACTACATGTGTTATATCAAGGTTGGTGCAAACCATAACATACATCAAGCTCCCTACTGCAGATGCATATGACACTTTAAACATGTGACTTTCTTTTTCCTCTGTCCGAGAAGATTACCTTTTTGAGAACTTTAAGTGAGTTCCCAAAGGTGTATTCCTGGTTTTAGCATTTCCAACATTGAACCTGCTAAGCAATTTTTCTATATATTTTTCTTGAGATAAGTTCATAATACCTTTAGATTTATCCCTGGAAATTCTCATACCAAGAATTTGATTGGCTGGACCAAGATCCTTTATTTCAAAATTTTCTGACAATTGTTTCTTCAACCTGTCAATTTTTGCCATATTAGCACCAACAATCAACATGTCATCAACATACAAGGCAAGAATGATATAACTGTCAACATATTTCTTCACGTAACAACAATGATCTTCTTCACATATGTGAACTCCAGAGTTTCTCATAAACTCATTAAACTTCTTGTACCATTGTCTCGGTGCTTGTTTCAATCCATACAAACTTTTATGAAGCTTGCACACAAGATTCTCTTTGCCTTGTACTTCAAAATCTTTTGGTTGTGCCATAAAGATTTCTTCCTCAAGATCTCCATGTAGGAATGCAGTTTTCACATCTAACTGCTTCAGATGAAGATTTTCTGCAGTTACTATACTCAAGATAACTCTGATGGTAGTCATCTTGACAACAAAAGAGAAAATTTTTGTGAAGTCAATTCCTTGTCTTTGTTGGAACCCTTTCACTACGAGTCTAGCCTTATATCGTTTGCTGCCATCTGGTTCTTCTTTTAATCGATAGACCCACCTGTTTTACAAAACCTTCTTTCCTTCTGGAAGCTTGGTTAAAGACCATGTCTTATTCTTCTGAAGAGACTTTATCTCATCTTCCATTGCTAGCTCCCACTTAATAGATTCGTCTCCATGCATAGCCTCAACAAAATGCTCTAGCTCACCAGCATCAGTCAAGAACAAGTAATGCAATAAAGGGGAGTACCTTTGTGGTGCTACAATTGTTCTGCTAGACCTTCTAGTCGATAATTCAAGAGTTACTGACTCTACTATCTGTTCAGGTTCTGACCCAGACTCTAACTCAGGCTCTACTTCTATATTCTGCCTTCTGTTGACTACATTATTTTATGAAATTTCTTCTAATGATACTTGCTCTGGCTTTTTATTTGCATTTGCAAATTCTGCAGTCTTGTCCTTATAGAACATGTTTTCATTAAAAGTAACATTTCTACTTTTGATAATTTTCTTGTTTTGGTCATCCCAAAACATGTAGCCGTACATGTCAGATCCATAACCAATGAAATAGCATCGCTTTGCCTTAGGGTCCAATTTATCTCTACTATTAGAGTTCAACAAAATATATGAAACACAACAAAAAACTTTCAGATGTGAAAGGTTTATCTCATTTCCAGACCATACTTCTTCGGGTAACTGATAACCTAAAGGAACTAATGGTCCTCTGTTTATGAGATAGGCTACTGTGCTTATTGCATCTGCCCAAAATACCTTGGGTAATCTTGATTGGATTCTCATACATCTTGCTCTCTCATTCAAGGTTCTATTCATTCTTTCTGCCACACCATTTTGCTCTGGTGTTCCTGGAACCGTCTTGATCATTCTGATCCCGTTCTCTGAACAAAACTCCTTGAATTGACTATTGTCATATTCGCCACCATTATCAGACTTCAAACATTTAATCTTTAAACCTGTTTATGTCTCAACCTCCTGTTTCCACCTTTTAAACACATAAAACACATCAGATTTATTTTTAAGAAAATAAACCCATACCTTTCTCGTAGTGTCATCAATGAAGGTTACGTAATACTGTGAACCTCCAAGGGATTTTACTAGAGCTAGCCCCCAAACATTTGTATGCACTAGTGCTAGTATTTCAACTTTAGATGACTTACTTGTTTTGGAGAAGCTAACCTTTTTTCTGCTTTCAAAAGATACAATGTTCGCACAGTCCAACATCAACATGCTTCAAGTTAGGTATTTTACCTTTTTAGACCATGAGTTTCATTCCTTTCTCACTCATATGCCCAAGCCTCTGATGCCACAAAGAGGAACTGTTGCCAACTTCTGCAACTGATATCATATCCTCATCTGCAATCATGTAAAGAGATCCTTGCTTCTTTTCACGAGCAACAACAAGATTACCTTTCCTTACCTTCCAATGTCCATCTCCAAAGGTGGTGCAATGCCCCTCATCATCCAACTGCCCTATAGATATTAAGTTTCTCTTTAAGGCAGGAATATGTCTGACATTATTCAAAGTCCACAAACTTCCATTAGAGGTTTTGATATTGATATCATCTCTTCCTATAATATCAAGAGATTTCCCATCTGCAAGGTAGACCTTCCCAAACTTTCTTGAAACATAGTTAGATAATAATTCTAAGGAAGGTGTAGTATGAAATGACGCACCTGAGTCCATAATCCATGAGTCAATAGATTTATCTAGACTACATAATAGTGCATCTTCAATTTCATCAGTTGTTGCATTTGCTGATTGATCATCATCTTGCCTATTGTTGTTGTTCTTCCTTGGAGCCCTACATTGATTTGTAAAGTGACCCATTTTCTGACAATTCAAACAAGTGATATCATTCAGGAATTTTGGTTTTGATTTCTCTCTAGACTTTGATCTGCCTCGGCCTTGATTACGACCTTTCTGGCTACTTCTTCCTCTAGTTTCAGTACTCAATGCTAAACCAGAACTAGAACTGAAAGATTCCCCTGAACTTTTCCTGCGAACATCTTTGCTTAAGATCAAGTCACGGATTTTTAAGTTTGTTAGCCTTTTAAGTTTTACACTTGATTTTTACTTTTTACAACATTTATTTAATTTTTCATGGCTTCAATACACTCTTTTACTTTTGACACCCCACTTTTTACTTACATAATTATATATATGAAAATAAAAGAATGAAAGAATATTTATCTCTTTTGGTGAACATTTTTTTGTCGGTTCTCATCACTTATACCCTTTTAAATAATTCAAAAGAATAAAATTATAAAAATATAAAAATTACAAAAAAATAAAAATAAAATATTTTCTTTTATGTCATCAGTTTGTTTACCATGGACCCTCTTTGTGGGGTTAGTTAATTTTTTTTATCAAAATCCATGATTTATTAAAATTACAAAAAGAATATAAAGTTTTCAAAAAAAAATCAAAAACAATTCTCAAACAATCAATAACTATGTATGTGATTCTTGATCCTCCATTATTAATGGAGATAAATAAGAGTGAAACAAGCTTTGTTGGATTTAGTTCCAAAAAAAATTAAATCATTTGAAAAATAGTTTTTATAAAGAATTATTGACTCCATTACGAAGAAAGATATATAGGAACATATAAAGAATTATTTTGGACGATCGGAATAATTGTGTATGTATATTGTTATCTATGTTGAATAATTGTATGGCTAGAAATTGAATTCTAGGGTAGACGACATTGTTATATATTTGCTTGGTATGCACACACACACGCATGCACGCATGTAAGGGTGGACAAAAAATCCAATTTTTATGATCCAATCAATTATTTCTATGATCCAATCCATTTAATATCCATTTTATTAAAAATCCAATCCATTTAAAATCCATTTTATTGGATCTGGATATCAATCTAATCTACATTTTATATATTTGATTGATTGGATATCCATTCTCGAAATCTAGATTTTCAAAATGGATAATCCAAAATATCCAATCTAAATTTTCACTTTATATTTTTTGTTAGGTTAGGCTAAAGGTTGAGATTGACTAGCCCAAATTTAGTCGTATTTGATTGAGTTGGCGTGATCCTATACAAAATTTGGCCGAATTAGGCCAAATTCTGTCAAGTCGGTCTCGATCGAGATTTGACCCAGTTGGTCCTGGACAAAATTTGGAAGTATTCGGCCAAATCTGTCAAATTCTTTGGTGTCAGCCCTATGGACACAAATTTGGATCCACATGATGTGGATTAGATTTTCGATAGGGCTGACACCATAAAATTTGGCAGATTTTTGTCGAGGCCAACAAGGCCAAATTTTAGCATGGGATGAACTTGGATGACTTTCGAACGAATTTCGGTCGGGGAGGACGTGACCAAACTTGGGCTAAGGTAGACTCGACAAAATTTCAGGCGAGATCGACTTGACTGGATTCGACTAAATTTTGGCCAGGGTCAATTTTGCCTAATACGACCAAATTTTGGCCAAAGCCGACTTGGCCAAATATGACCACATTTGGGCAGGGCCTGATCAGTCAAATTTCGGTCAGGGTTGACTCCACTAAATTCGTTGGCCGAGACCGACTTGAGTGAATATGGTCAATTTTCGATCACAGTCGACTAAGTTGAATATAGTCTAATTTTCGTTCTGGACTTAGTCGACCGAATACGACTAAATTTGGGCAAGTGCCGACTTGACCAAATTTTGGTCATGACCAACTCGACTGAATTTGGCCAAATTTAGGTTAGGATTGACTTGCCTAAATATGACCAAATTTCGGTCGCGATCGACTTTTCTGAATACGACCAAATTCAGGCCAAGACCAACTCGGTCAAATTTTGGGTGAGGCCAACACGACCGAATTTTGATCGGAGCTGACTCGACTAAATTCAGCCGAATTTTTGTCGTGGCCAAAATTTGACCGTATTCAGCCGAAACAATTGTGACCAAAATTTGGCTGTATTTAGCCTAGTTGGCTCCAGTCAAAATTTGGTCAAATTCAATCGAGTTGCCCCCAATTGAGATTTGATAGAGTCGGCCCTAGCCCAAATTTGGTCGTATTCGGCTGAGACGGCCTAGGATGAAATTTGATCGTATTCAAATGAGTTAGTCACGATCGAAATTTGGTTGTATTCAACTGAGTCGGCCACGACCAAAATTCGGTCAAATTCACTCGAGTCGGCTCCGGTCAAAATTCGGTCGTGTTGGCCTCGACCAAAATTTGATCGAGTTGGTCCTAACCTGAATTTGGTCGTATTCGACAAAGTCGATCGCGACCGAAATTTGGTCATATTTAGGCGAGTCGGTCCTAACCTAAATTTGGCCAAATTCAATCGAGTTGGTCGTGACCAAAATTTGGGCGAGTCGGAATTAGCCCAAATTTAGTCATATTTAGTCGAGTAAGTCCCGAACGAAATTTGACTATATTCAACTTAGTCGGCTGTGATCGAAAATTGGCCATATTCAGTCAAGTCGGTCCCGGCCGACGAATTTAGTGGAGTCAACCCTGGCCAAAATTTGACTGATCAGGTCTTGACCCAAATGTGGCCATATTTGACCAAGTCGACTCTGGCCAAAATTTGGTCGTATTAGGCAAAATCGGCCCTGGCCGAAATTCAGTCGAATCCAGTCAAGTTGATCTCGACTGAAATTTCATCAAGTCGACCTTGGCCCAAATTTGGTCACGTCGTCCCCGACCGAAATTCGTTCGAAAGTCATCCAAGTTCATCCCATGCTGAAATTTCACCTCGTTGGCTCCAATAAAAAATCTGTCAAATTCTATGGTGTCAACCCTATGGACACAAGTTTTAAAAAATTTAATTTGAATTTATTTTATGAAAAATGGATTTTGGTATTTTTGAACTTGATCCAAATATTTAAATATGGATTTAAACTTGATCTAAATATTTGGATCTAGATTTTTAAAAAATCCAATCTACTTTTTTTGAAAAAATGGATTTGGATCGAAAATCTAATCCAATTATTTGGATCCAAAATGGATGTGGATTGGATCATTAAAAATCCAATCCATGATCACCCCTACACGCATGCACGCTCACACACACCCACGCACCTACACCCACACACATACACACACCCACCCACCACACACATACATATGAATGGAGATAAGTAGGAGTGAAACAAGCTTTGTTGGACATTTTTCAAATAGTTTTCGTAAAGAATTATTGACTCCATTATGAAGGAAGATATATAGGAAGATATAAAGAATTATTTTGGATGATCGAAATAATTATGTATGTATATTATTATCTATGTTGGATAATTGTATGGCTAGAAATTGAACCCTAGGGTAGACGACATTGTTATATATTTGCTTGGTATGCACACACGCACACACACACACACACACACACACTCACACACACACACTCACACACACTCACGCATCCACCCACCCACACACACACACATTTATGCATGACATGAGATCTAAGTAGCTTTAGAATTTGAGGGATAATAGTGCAATGATGGATGTACTTTCCAAGTGGTTGAGGTGGTTGAGGGGACCATCCTGATGAATGCATGTACTATACTTTAAATTCATTAGGCGTCAAACCTCCTTGTTAAGACACAAAACGAAGATTGTTGTATCCTTTACCTCTCACATTTTCTTGTACATATCAATAAATGCATCATATTTTTATAGACATGTCATGTGAATAAGTGTCCTTTAAGGCATATTGCATGCGTTGCACTCACATCCTATCATGTAAATAATTTTTTGAATACATACCATGCATCAATATAAAGTTTTGAAAAAGAAAAGCAAAAGAAGTTATAATAAAATTAGATTTAATTGATTCCCATATTGTGTTCATATTCAAATTCACGAAATCTTTCTTATGGAAAATGAAAAAAAAAAACAATTATTCAGTTCAATCAGTTGGTTGAATAAATAGATAAAATTAACGTTTAATATCTTTTCTTTTGAAGCATTCATCTAAGCTACATGCATGAGATTACTCAAATTTACTCTCCTGTTTCACCACCGTTCCACTACAAACTTTGCTTTCATTTTTCATGAAGGATCACCATAAAAGGGGCATTGTCTTAGGATGATTACAAGAAACTCTCTGAACACGAAGGAGAAAAAGAAAAGAAAAACAAAAAAAAATAGGAAAAAGGTATGCTAAACTGAAAACTTGGAAGGACAGTCTAGGAAAAATAAGGCAAGAGAGAGAACAAAATAAGGGGTAGCTTGTCACATGAACCGAATTATTTTCTGGTGGATTAAAGTGTTTTGAAAGGAAAAGCAATCATGATTTGAAATGATGTGTGACAAAGTTTTCTTATCCAACACAACAAAAATTTACTATCATCCTTTGCTATCCTACTTAAGTCTAAAAAAATAAAACAAAGTTTTTCTTTCAAATTACTCTAAACAAGGGCCACCCTCACACTAAGCATCGACATAATGTTTGCATTTGGTTTATCCACCTAATGGTTCACCAATATAAAAAAATTAATTAAAAAAGTTGGAGAAGATAATAATGATTTGGTTATATCAAGAAAAGAACAAAAAGAGAAGCTTTAAAAAAATTAATTAAAAAAGTTGGAGAAGATAATAATGATTTGGTTATATCAAGAAAAGAACAAAAAGAGAAGCAAAAGCTTGAAAAAAAAGAGAATAAAAGCTCAAGATAGAAAAACAAAAGAAAAGGTGAAGAAAAAGCATCAAATACATTTTGGGTGCAACATTATTCAAAGGCCCTTATCCCAAAATAATCTGCTTCATTTTTTAAGCCTTTACTTTTAATTCTTTCATACCCCTTGCCTTGGTCACGTTACAAGCCTTATAAAAGTCCATATATATTAAAAATGAATTATTGTCATGTTTCATAAGTTTTGATTGAAAGGAAAAGGTTTTAGCATGTTGGCAAGTTTGTCCTAAAGAATTGAGAAAAAGTGAAAAAAAAGGAAAAATAAAAAATAAAAAAGTGAAAAAATTGAGGAAAATTTTAGGGGCATCCCCTTTCATTCTTTCATTCTCCATGGACTTTATCTTTGTTTTTTACTGTGTCCTCCACTTTGAGACTAAATTGTGAATGTCACTCTCGATTGGAAACCCAAACTAGGGTAGTTGTTTCATCTGCCATTCATTCATTTCGATAATTCATTATCAAAATGGGGTAATTATCTACCTTGGCTATTAAGATCACATTGGGGCAATTTTTTAAGTCTCAGTCATAGTTTTAGGTCATCAATAATTGGGGTAAGTCAAACACATTTTGCGCTCTGAGGCCAATCTAGACCCTTAAATTAAGGTAACTTTTGAAGTCCCCAACATTTAATTTAGGTCATCAATAATTGAGGTTCACCAAACAGAACTTTGTGCATCAATCCAGATACTCAAATTGAAGCAAATTTTGAAGTTCCCATCATTTTTTAGCCTCCTCATGCCATCAATAATAGCAAGCCAAGTCCAATTTAAACCCTCACACATAGGACAACTTTTGAAGTTCCCATCATTTTTTAACCTCTTCATGCCTTCTCATAACTCAAGCAAGCCCAAACACCTTTTGTCCCCCAAGATTGATCCACACTTTAAAATTGAGACAACTCCTTAGTTAATCACCTCATCCAAGCCCTTTTAGGACCTTTGACAATTTTATGCATGTTACTCAAATAGTGTTTCGAAAAAAATGATACAAAAAAATAGGGTTTCTCAATACACTAATCAGGCCAAAGAACTGCTTTCAAAGAAAAAATGTCAAAACAAAATGATTCCATGAATCCAAAATAACAATGAATTATGGATCAATTGAAATATGTTTTCAAATAATGAGAAAGAATGAAAAAAGACATATAAGGCATTTCATGCACCATACGCCATACATACATGTATCATCCATTTTTCAAAAAAAAAAAACTTTCTATCGTATGGTTGTCGAGTCCCTTTCTTTCAAAAGATGAAAAATTAAAAATTCACAAATTTTTCTCTCTTAAATTTTCCATATTGATGATTTTCTTCATTCATATGAATGACCTATATATTCCTAAGCCCAAATTGTCTGGGCCCCAAGCCCACTTTTCACATTGACCCACAAATATAGTATCTACCAGAACCTTACACCTAAGCTTAGTTCATCTGCCCTCAAGCCTAGTTTTCAAATTGTCCCCAAGCCTAGTTTTCACACTAGTCCCCAAGCAAATATATATCTGGCTTTTACATTTAAGCCTAATATCTATTTGGCACCAACATTTAAGCTTAGTTTCCATACTAGCCTCAAAGCCCAATATCTACATGACCCTTACATTTAAGTCTAGTTTTCGCACTAACCCCTAAGCCTAGTTCGTCTAACCTTCTAAGCCTAGTTCATTTAACCTTCTAAGCCTAGCACGCCTGGTCCCTAAGCCTAGTTTCCACACTAGCCTCGAAGCCAAATTTCGATTGCGGCCAATTTTGTGAATTTGGTGAATATAGCCAAATCTCTATCGGGGTCGACATTGCCGAATACGACCAAATTTGGGCTAGAGTCGATTCAGCCAAATTTCGTTCGGGGCTGATCTGGCTGAATATGGTCAAAATTTGGCCAAGCATAACTCGGTCATATATGGCCAAATTTTGGCCATCGTCAGCTCCACCAAATTTTAGTTATGATCAAATCGACTGAATTCGATCAAATTTTGATGGGACAGTCTTAACTGAATACAGATAAATTTTAATTATAGCCGACTTGGTTGTATATGACCAAATTTCGTCAAGGGCCAATACGTTCAAATTTGAGTTTGGGTTGATTCGACTAGGGTTGACTTGGCCGAATTTTGACTAGGGTCAATTGGGTTGAATTTCTGCAGGGGTCGACTCGGTTGAATTTTGCCTAAGGTCAACTCGACTGAATTTTGCCTAAGGTCAACTCGACTGTATTCGGCCAAATTTTGGTGGGGGCCAACTCGGTTGAATACGCCAAAATTTTGGCGAGGCCAAATTTTTGTCTCAATTGACTTTGTTGAATTTGACCAAATTTCGATATAGGTCAACTTGACCGAATTCGACCAAATTTCAGCCAAAGCCGACTCGACCAAATTCGGTCAATCTTCGATTGGGACTAACTTAGTTGCATTTTGAAGGTTGAGTCAGCCGAATTCTAATCAGGGTTGATCCATCTCAACCTTTGACTTGGATCGATCCTTTTTGACCTTCAGTCTGAGTTAGTCAATATCTGCTTTCATCTTAACCTAACTAAAAACTTAAATTGAAAATTTGGATTGAATTATTTATATTTGAAAATCTGAATTTAGAGAATGAATATTCAATCAAAAATATATAAAATATAGATCAAATTAAAATCTAGATTAAATAAAATAAATTTTAAATAAATTGGATTTTTTAATAAAATAAATCTTAAATAGATGGATTGGAAAAAAAAGTGAATCGGATAAAAAAGTTAGATTTTTTATTCACCTCTTATTGATACCATAAAAATAATAATTTTTTCAAATTACCCGTTTTTTTGTGATGGGTCTGGTGGAATAAGTGCAATTGCAACCATTATTGGCTGATTGTACTTGCTCTATGCTGTGAAGACTTGCCCAACAACCACATATTCCATCAAACCTTATGTCTCTGAACCTTCCTCTTCATTAAGCTTGACTACCAAGTCAATAATGTAATCAATTTCTAAGAGCTCTTCCATGATTTCATTATCAATCATGTATATTTTATTATTTTAAATTTGAATAATTTTTTAAAAAGCTTCAAAATTTCAAGTATCTGTTTATTATAACTTAATATGAGAAGTATTTGTATGTTTGTGGTCATAATTAAGTAGGGGGAAAGTTCAGCGCAATTGAAGTTGAACAGTTTTTGGAAGGTGTGATTGATGAATATAATTGGTAACTTTTTTTTTTATTATATATTACTTTTGAACATTATTGATGGAGAGGAATAGATCATCAGATTTTTTTTTTTATTTCAAATCAGAGATTTTTAGTGTTTAAGTACATTTTTTTAAAGATTAAATTTTCATTATATTTTTTCTAATTTTGCAAGTTGTATACGGTTGGAATTCTATTTTTTATAAACGGACCCTTAACAATATTTTTTTCTTCTAATTTTATAGATTATATATTTATTTATAATACATTATTTTATTAAAAATTTATATTTTTTAATAACTTATGTGAATATAAATTTAAAAAATATATTTAATTTAATATTTATAAATTAATTAAAAATAAAATTTTTGAAACATCAATAAAATTCAAATGTAATATTATCACAGAAAATTAAGTCGGAAGGGGTTATCTAAACGTGCAATTAGATAGTAATGCATAAAAGGGTCCATAAATGTAGAGTGAGACCGGGCACATGTGATCTTTTTCTTTACTATCATCGCAATTTTTTCCACGAACGTGTTTATAACGGAAGGATACATAAGGAAATGAGAGAGAGAAAAGAAAGTAGGAGGTGACACCACAATATTAAATGATTATGTGGAAAATTTAGAATAGATTTGATGTTATTTCGTCATAGAAATATTGAATGATTACAAGGAAAATTTAGAATAGATTTGATGTTATATGGACATAGAATTATTGAATGAGCTTATGTGGATAATTTATATTAAATTTGATTTAATTGTTTGAAAAAAAAAATCAACTTAAAAGTAGTAGGTAAATATTATTATTTAAAAATGATTTCTTATAAAATATTTAATTTTATAAAATCAAAAAAATAATAATTCCTTGTTTCATATAATTTTAATTTATTTTGGTAACACGTGTTTTACACGAGAACAGAGTTAAAATTACAAGTCAAAGTAATATTCGATTAAAATTAATTTTATTTCAGTAAAAAATTAGAGTGATTAAAATTTGTATGAATAAATAAAATATTAATTTATTTAATATATATATATATATATATATATATATATAAGTCTATATCGTTACAATTATTTACACAAATATTTTTTATTGCCACTTTTTTATTATATTTAAATTTTATAATGATTTTACGATATTTCTTTTTTGTTAAATTCAATATCAAATTCAATAAAAGAATTAAAGAGAGCTTTTACATAAAAAATTATATAAAAATGACATTTTAGGAGGTACATGATGTATCGTACCAACATAATTAATATAGGCATCGATTTAATATGTTCCAACGTAATTTTGGGTTTGGTAGATATGTGTTTAGTTAGTGTTTTGATGTCAAACTAGTACATCAATATGTATAGGACAATTTTTTATATAAGGGTTAGAATATCTTTTAAGTGTTCTTTTTAATATTAATTTATTTTTTATTGATAAAAAAAAATTAATTTGACATGATCTAACGTAATCATGTAGTCATCAATTTGGCATGATTCATTGTGCACTTCTTGGCTTTTCTGTCAATATGGATCGATTTAGTTTCTATATCTACGGACATGAATTTAGTTTTTTAAAAAATACATACAATTTTGTTTTTAAAAGAATTACATACAATTTTGTTGTGAAAAAGTTGTCATCCAATTAGATAATTTTCGACTTGTAGGGGTGAAATCGTGCAACCATCTAATGATTTTTTGTTGAAGTTGTAAGGTCAATAACAATTTAAATTAATTACACTTAATCAAAGTCATACAAGACGGGGATAGATAACTACTGCTTAAGCTGAAGTCGTGGAGGTATGAGACGATTTTTTCCAAAATTCATAAACGTGGATTACATAAAACTTTTACAAAAATAAACTTTTCTGATGTATCTCTAACTCTGTTCACGATGTGTGTCACAGATTTGCAACACCTATTGCATTTATATTGAATGAAATGGTTGTTTTGGATAGATATCCTTCAACCCTTTTTTCATTATTATAAGAGATTTTTTTCATGGCAATAGGCCTAAAACTCACTATTTGATCTAGATGATGCAACTACTTGAACTCCATCAAGCCGCCAAGATTTTCCATATTCCAAAATAAATGCAGTTACAATTATCATTGTTTTCGCATTTCACGAGAAATCACTCAATTACTCAAGAAACTTGAATATGTCTAGTGTGCACATTTTAGAGTTCTACGTGTTATTATCTATTACTTGTTGATACCATTTAATACCAGTTACCATGATCAATTATCATCACCACAAAAAAAAAAAAAAACCAAAAACCCATAAAGTAAACTCATAATATGATATACAAATAATTGACAAGAAAGTCGCTTCAGTATAGGGAAGTTTAGTTTGAAATTATGGAAGAAATATGTGGCATCCTCCACGAATTTTGCAAACGAATACAAAAGTCACAACGGAATTCGTGTGTCATCTATGATAATACAATAGACAAAAACAAAGATTTTGTATCTAAAAGAATTAATCTTGGATATGAGGGAGACAATTACAGTGAGATTGTGTTGCTGAAGAAGGAGTTGGAGAGAAAAAAAAGTTTGGACTCAGACGTAGTCATCTCCTAACAATGATAATATTGATTTCTTTCAAGAGATCATATTATTTCTATTTAAACAATGTAACAATTGAGTAAAAAAAATGATAAAAATAAATAATTAAATCTTTTATTAGATTGATAGATAATTATCTTCACATCTTTTATTTGGCTAACATATGATAATATTCCAAATGACGTTAACACTAAATGGATTGAAGATACTCTAACTAACACAAAATTTTCTTAATTGGGTCTAAAACAAACATAAAAAATAAAGCAAATTAAATGCCTAAATATAAAGAAAATAAATTTATTTTTTGAGAACTTAGAAAACAAAAATTTATAATTTATTAAATATTTAATTTTTGAAAAAAAAAGTGTTAAGTGCTTATAAAGTTTTATTATATCTTAAAAATTTAACTTCATTTATTTAGTGCAGTTAAACTAATTCTTCACATAGGAGAGAAGCAGTAGAATAGTCAAAGAATGATAGACTTTATTTCACAACTTATAGCCTAAAAATAAAGTCATAGAAGTCGATGCAATTATCTATACTAAAAATATCTTTCTCATTAGTTCCTTCATCATGGAAGTTAGGGGTGAGCATAAATATTCAATCCGACCGAACCGTGATATCCGAGAAAGAAATCATAGATACGGTTTGCTCTATTCGGATTCGGTTTGAACGGATAAGATAATATGGAAAAATATGGATAGAAACGATCGGGTACGAATTCTATTTTAAATTTTCGTGGTTACTCGACCCGACCCACAATCAATGACTTTTCCCTTAACCTAATTTGTTGCCAATGTCTTTCTCCACTTCCAACTTTTGAAAACCAGCAATCTTTCAAACACAACTTCTCCTCTGTTTCAAGTTTCTTGCATCTGAACTGCAAGCATCTCCCTAACAAACGATTTTTCCTTTGGAAGAGATTTGTCATGATCATAGTGTCATCGTTTTCTACTTCAGGTGAAATGCACAATCTCCAGCGAGTTGCAGCGGTGGGTGATAAAGCTTGCGGCAGTGCATAGGGAGGAGCTGCGGTGAGGGGGTGACGCATAATCTACTGTGGAGTTCGCGTCTTCCGATCTGGTTTTGTGTCTCAGGCAAGTGCACGCAGCGGACAACTGTGGGATTGTGAACCCATCTACTCCGATCTGTGTTGTAGGTGACGAAGTGGTCTCCGATCTGTATTGTAGATGGCGAGGTAGTGGTGTTTGGTTAGTTCGCGCAGTGACATGGTGATGGAAAGAATCAGGATTGCGGAGAAGATGGAGGAAGCCATGGCAGACTGAAAGGTGATGGAGGTTACGTTTTCACATTTTTACAGTTTAACCGGATCCGAATTATCCGCCGAACCCAAAAACTAAAAAGATCGAATATGAATTTTAAATATCAACATTTAGATTTGGTTGGATCGATCTTGTTGGATCCAAACCCGATTTGGTTGGATCTTGTTGTCTAAACTTTAGCCCACGATTTTTATGGTTTAACTCACAATTTTGTGTTGTTGCCTAAAACAATTTTTGTTGTAGTGTTGAAAATGAATTTTGTTACTACCTGTTATAATTGAAATTATTAGAAAAGTGTTATCAAAAGTTAGATGAATGTACTAATAGTGTGGAGTATGAGAAGGGAATCTCTGTAAACAAGACATATTTTTGTTCTTGTGTTCATTGTTAAATCAGATACATCAGGATTTGAGCGAAATATGTGATCACCTATTCATCTTCAATATGGTAAGAAGTCATGCAATTTGGACTTGGCATGGAGAAATATTAGACAACCTTACGATGTCACAACAATAGAATATGTGAAAGAATGGATGAATGATCATTTCGAGGACATTGTATGTGATGTTGGTGAAGAAAATTTTGGAATAGCTCATTTCACTACAACATTTTGTAGTTTAGACTATACACTAAATTAGACAACAATTGACTAAATATGGCCTAGACATATAATAAACAATATTTTTATAAATGTTGTATAAATATCATAAATGTCCAAAATTATATAATTATTGCTTTAAATTATGTAGGCAAAACCAGTAAAAATGTGGTCTAAAAATATAGATGAGGTCTAAAATCAACTTGAAGAACTGTTGTCTATTTTGAGGACTTTAAGTAATGGTTTTAAAAGTATTGTTGTCCTAAAAACCATTGTCTATTACCTATAACTACACTCACCTATACCATGCCTAAACAATTGTGGTGTAATCTTACCACAGTTTTTATCATTTAGATTACAATTTTATGTCGTTGTCTAAAGTGATTTTTGTTGTAGTGTTTATATGATACTTTGAAATATGGTTCAAAGGAATAATTGTACCCAAGATGCACCAAGTTTACACGATTGTCGACAACTTTGAAATTGTCTAGTTTAAAAACAAGAAATGGATGGACCGATACAAGTTTCATAGAATTGTTAGTTATTGAAGGAGATGCTTCCAAAAAATAATATAGGTTACCTAATAGTAATTATGAGGTGAAAAAAATTTTGTCCAATGAGTTTGGAGTATAAGAAAATACATGCATGACCTAATGATTATGTATTGTAAAGAGGCGAGTTTGTTGCATTGAAGATATGTCCAACGTGTAGGATATCATTGTTTAAAAAGAAAGTTGATAAAAATAGTGTTTATGAAGAAACAGATAGTCCCCCTAGGTGTTATTCATTATATATTTATTTTAACTTTATAAAATGTATTCAAAACATTATATTTGAAATATATACATTCTAGATATTTTCTAGTTTTCAGGTTTTGGTTTTATGCCAAAACCAATTTAATTTTAAAAAAATAAAAATTTAAGTTTGTTAAGGCATTAATAGACAAAAAATTACATTTGTTATTATCCCACTAGACGTAAATTTTGGCACAAAATAAAGAAAAACATGTTTTGCCTTTACATCAGACATAAGTTCACATCTGCTATACATGTACCAAATATAAATTTACGTTTATTATGAAAACACCAAACATAAATTTACGTATGGTATTTTACCATACGTATATTTTCACAACCTGAAATTGTGCCTGACATAAATAAGACGTAAAAAGCCTAAAATATCAAATGTAAAAAACTTTTTTTTTGTGTTAGTGCTAGTATCATCCATTGATAAAGACCGATGCTAATATAATAGCATGTCAAAGTCAACTTTGTCTGAGAAGTAAATGTTGATCATCAAATGATAACTGCGATCCAAGACTTCATGCTGATATTAACTTAAATAATACAATGATTAAATCATTCCATTGGTCCTCATTTTCGTAGGGAAATCTCAAATAGGTTTCCTTCTTCTTTTTTGTCTCAATTAGGTTCCTATTTTGAAAATTTGTTGCAATTAAGTCATTTTCTTCAATAGTGCACTAACAACATTAACTATGTCCCACGTGTCAGTAAGTGATTTTTTTTTTAATTTTTTTTATAACTTTACAAAAAATAATAAAATTACAATGTGTCAAGCTGACATTGTGCCACATGGCAGAGGCAGTGTGATGTGACAATGCTAGTGCCACACGCCACTATTTGATGTAAAAACTCTCAATGTAGTCCATGTATTTGTTATTTTGTCTCAATTTTGTTCTAATTTTTTAAAACTGAATCAATTTCATCCCTATACCAAATTTCATTTTTATATAAATTTTACAATTGTATTTTTATTACAATTGATATTTTTAACAAAATTAAGTTTATTTAAATTTATATTCTGCATTAAACTTTATTTAAATTTTGTTTTAAATATTTATATATCTATAATTTATAAATAAATGTTAGACTTGCTTTAAAAATAACAACTTTATAAATTCAAATATAAGATTTTAAAATAATTTTATAACAATTTAAAATATATATATTTATTTAAAATTTTACAATTCAACTTATAAATTATTTTTAAACCAACTCTAACATTTGTCTATAAATAATTGTTATATAAATATTTGAAACAATATTTAAATAAAATTGAGAAGTTTCACATTCAATAGTGGCACGTGGCATTGCCACTGCAACATCACATTGCTTTACCTCGTGGCACAACGTCAGCTTGACACATGACAATTTTTTTTAAATTAAAAAAAAAGTGAACTATTAACAAAAAGAACCTAATTGCAATAAATTTTCCAAAATAGGAACCTAATTGAGACAAAAAAATGACCTACTTGAGATTTTCCTACAAAATGGGGACCAATGGAATTATTTAACCTAATATAATAAAGCTTAAGTTTGTGATGTAGAGAATGTCTTCACCATTTGTCATAGAGAAATTCATGCTCAAGTCAAAGCTTTATTCAAAATTTTCTTGGGATTTAAACTAAAACTAAAATGTTTTCAAATTTATTTGACACAAGCATTTGTCAAATCTGGCTTAGCTAGTACGATGTGTGTTTTCATCATCTCAGAAGTATAGTGTTATGCAATCTAGTAAGATAAATACTGCCAACTATCATATAAGTTGCATAAAGAATAAAAAAGTAATTAATGTTGCATAAAACATATTTAATACTACTCTACATCAAAGCATGACAAACTATAGGAAAAAGAGGAAGAGATTCAAGTGAGTTCAAAACTACTCATCAGACCAACAAAGGGTATGCATAGCCACTTTGTTGAAGGACACCACCTTTTTTAGTTAGTTAAAAATGTGATCTTTTCATTACTCAAACCTTGTATTCATCTTGAGTGTAAGCTAGACGTGGGTTGAGTTAAAGAATACTTGAGCGAGGTCAGAGAGTGGTTGTTGAACGACTACTTGGTAGTCATGCTTAATGAAGAGGAATATCAAGTCAATTATAATACATTTGGAAGGGAAAGTGAGAGGTTGTTGATTCAACTACCCTCAATAATAGGAGTTATAAGTAGAAATGGTAACAGGTCAAGTCGGGCTGCCTACCTACTACCCAACCCGCAACAAAAAATGACTTGTTACCAGCCCCGCTATCATTCGGATACCCATTTAAAAAATATTTGTGGGTTTTTTAAAGCTCACAAGTATTTATATATACTAACGAATATGTAAAAAATAATAATTTATAATTTTTTAAAATAAAATTACAAAAATTATATAAAATATAGTTTAAATTAAAATAAATATAAATGAAATTTTAATTTAATTAAATTTAACCTAATAAATATAAATTAAATTTTATTTTTATTTTTTTACGGGTAATAAATACTCTCACGTATGGGTCCGATGCTCACACCCGACTCATTTATAAGTGGATATTAAATTATCTATTACCAACAGGTACTCATTTAAAGTATTCATGTATTACTCTTGACATATTTTATCGCAGTACAGATATTTTTACCATCTCTTATAAGGTTTACTTGATGGATTTGGAAGGAATGATTGAAGCAGTTATGAGTTCAACTTCTAAAAAAATACTTACAACTAACATTTCACAATAAATAAAAAAGGAAAAATATTTCTTAAACAATTACTTACAAATCATTTTATAATTTCTATCCTTGTTCTAAGTTGTAGTTTTTATTATAGGTATCAACTAATTCTTAATTTAAAATTAAGAATTTTCAACTATCACTAACCTATATAACAAGTTGTTTATTCAATCATGACTTTACAATGATACAAGAAAAAAAAGACTTGTCTAGTCTTAATTAAATTCATAACAATTTAAGTTAGTTCTTTTTCTTGCAACTTCTCACTACAAAAATAATTATTTTTAGCGGGGGTTATATTTGACGTTTCTGGGGGTTTTAACCTCCACTAATGGTTTTACCAGAGGTTTGAAATTTCCCCAGAAGAGCAAGCGTGGCTAACGGATTACCGGGGGTTTTAAGCAACCCTTGGAAGTAGCGCAACTTACCGGGGGTTTCGAAAACCCCCAATAATGCTTGGAATTCTGAAAATCTCCAGTAATTTCTGAAAACCCTAGTAATGCATGGGGTTCTGAAAACCCCCAGTAATGCATGGGGTTCTGAACCCCCCAGGAATGCATGAGGTTCCGAAAACCCTGGTAATGTCTAGGGTTCCGAAAACCCCTATTAATGTCTGAGGTTCCAAAAACCCCCGTTAATTCCTCGAAAACCCCTGTTAATACCAAAAAGTTATTAGTGCTTAAAATGATAAAGTTGTACTTTCCTGATAATTGATTTGCTTAGTTAATTATTTGAGTACGAAAAAAACTTTATTCTACGGAATTTCCTATTTATTGCTTAATATTTTGGTATCAATCAATATAAATAAGCAAAAACTTTAAGGTCACTTCAAAATAAGCAATCAATACAAATATTCATTCAAATGGTACAATACAAATATTCATTCAAATAGTACCAATAGTGGACTAGCAGTCATAATGCTCTTAATATAATAAGTGTTGGAGAGGTAGCATTTGAATGATAGTGACATAATAAGCAGTGCACTATCTACCTACAATAAACCAAAATGTAAAAGGAAATTAGAGTTGTTCCCCATTAGCATAATTAACCAAAAGTTTCCTAGAAGCATATTTGTTGAAAAATTCCAAAAGTGAACGAAAAATATCATCTAATGCAGTGTTGGATGTTGATCATTTGTTTCTTCATTAGGAACACTTCCTTGATCAGATACCTAACATATAAAAAATAATGATAATTAATAAATTTCCAAATAATAATATCAAACATATATTAATTTAATCAAGATTTAAATATTATCGTTGGTGCATGATGCATAGTAAAATCACGAGGCAACTCTCCTTGATAATTTTGTACCAAAAAATTAACCATTGCCTTCATTTCATTGAGTTGGGATGTCAATGTAAAAACCTATTTTAAAACACATATTACTTTAAACCTACTTTTGAAGAAAAAAAATGGAGCTCTTTTGACAATCTTGGTTAAAATAACATATTACTTTAAATATATTCAAACGTCAAATTTGATAAAAGTAATGCATCATGATCAAAACTAAAAAATTAACTTGATTTTGTAACTGAGCATTAGAAGGATAACTTGAAGATGTTCCATTATATGAATGACCCTTGGAGCCAAACACTTTAGATGGGCAAGGACCCAAACCCAAACCCCTAACACGTCCACAGTGTTCTTGATATTTCTTTTGATACAGATGATGATGATGTTGATTCATATACTTGAGTTTTTTTCCTACAAAGAACATAAGAAGAAACTAATTAAAATAACACAAAGTATGGTTGACAATTATAGACTTTATTAGAATTGAACTTACACCGATTTCCCTTGCTTCATCACTCACAAAGGCTCCATTAGCATGTTTATGTGTTGCTATCCATACCTCTCCTCTACTAACCTTGTGGCCACACTCTTTTTCCTATAAAATTAAAGAAAAAATATATGACACATATATCCAAAAATTGAAACAAAGTTCACATCAAGATATGTAGTATTGTCACCATTTCATCTCTTTTCTTTGCAATACTCTTAGATCCACATGTGTGAGCAATGGTTTGCTTTGCCCTATTATCTTTATTTTTCAGAGCATGCTCCTAATCATCAACGTATAAAAATTAATAATCATTAACTTGAACAATGTTGATGAAAAATAGTTTCAATATACCTTTGTTTTTGAATTTAGTCGATAATCCACAAAAGAAGCCCAATGATCTCTATCTATTCCTGTTGGAACCATTGTGATCAATTCATCTCTAGTATGTGTTTCATCATTTCTAAGTTGTCACAATTCCTGTCGGTGGTCTCTCCACTTTATGTTAAGTGATTTGAGGATGTGGCTTATATGAACATCGGAATGAACATCAAACTTAGCCTTCAAAACATAAAACAGTTAAAATTAACAAGAGTTATAGTATAATTAAATCATACATTAAGCTTTTACAATGCTGACCTGAATAGTATTCTTAAGTAAGTCTTCTTTATAATCTTTAGGAATCTTCTTCCAACTAGAATAACTAATAGGAAGAGAATTAGAGTTTCTTGCAATGCTACCTAAGAACCTATTCAATAATGCTCCACCATCCGCAATTGGTTGACCCTCATTATTCCATTGCACAATAATCCTTTCATTAGAAGGTAAATGCCACACATCATTGGTTCATAGTTGTTTTGTAATTCTCTTTCCTTGATCATCTATGGAATGTGAGAAAATAATTGTTACTAATTTATTATAAAGACAAATATACATATAATATATTATGTAGTACTTTGTATATAGTTGCTTACCAATGACATTAACAAACCATGCTCTTTTTCGGGTTACAGGCCTTTGTTCATCTACTTGCAACCTAGTCTCCTCATTTTCTTCCTCTTCATTTTCAGAATATGAATGTGATGTAGTTGGTATTGTTGGTTCAGATACATGAAATGATTTATATGGTGGCTGAGAATTAGATTGAGGCGCAATTGGGGACTGACTAGTTGAAGATATCCTCACTTTCGAGGTTCTTGAAAATAAATTGGTTAGATATTCCTAAAATTGAATATAAAATCTCCAATATCATCATTCCCGGCATGGCTTGACTCTGGACCCATTTCCTTATCGTCCACCGTGTCGTTGCTATATTGATGATACCCAAATGCATCATTAACCATGTCAAACATCGAATTTATTTCATTATCTTCTTGCGGCATTACACGTGTTTCATCAGTCACATTTACTCCTCTTCTCTCCCCATGTAGAAGCCACATTGTATATCCTTTTGGAAAAGGTTTAAGAGTCAAATGCTCATACACTAATTCACGATCCTGCCATTTGTTAAAGTTGCATTTTTGACATGGACATACTATTTTCCCCCTTACACCACTATTAGCAAATGCAAAGTCCAAAAATTTGTTTAAGCCATCCATATATTAAGGTGTGTTTCTTGGCATGTCTATCCAAGATTTATCCATTGGAAGTAGGGTCTGTTGAAGCCAAAATAATTCATACATTATTTTAAGATAGACACATCACAATGTAACCAAGTAAAAGACAAAACCAACCAAATATAGCACATTCAATATAAGAGACACACACTCTTGAAAACTAAAAATATAAGCAATTTGACAACACTTCTTAGTTACTTATAGTATGAACCTTGCTTTAAGTTGATACTAAATCCTAGGTGACTATATTTAAACTCTCTTAAACAAAAATATTTAAACAAATTAAAAGTAGAAAAGAGGTGAAACCAAAAGAAAGGATAAAACATAGATATTTAACAAAAGGGGAAAATCTATTTAGTTTTAGAAAAAGGAAATAATTATGGCTGTAAAATTATAAAAGTCTCTATGATAAAATGAAGAAAAACACACATTTATAAATTTATTTTCATCCATTTTCAATCGTATTACATGGTTGTGTGATATAGGCATTACTATAATATTCTTTGAAACAAGTGGATAAAACTTTAAAAATTATCATAATCGTTTGAAACATATAAATTAGTATTATATATATAAAATATGGTTTAAATTAAAAGTTTTTAAAGCTAAACTGCTACTAAAACTAAAACTAGAAATTTAATTAAACAAAATATGTTTTTCATAATTAAAATAGATGCCTCAGATAATTTTTACGCCTTTATTAATTTTAATAACCGAAGCATGAAATAACTTTTTCCATATTGTTTAGAATTTTAAAAAATTTAAAATACTTTAAATATTTAATGTATCTACACGAAATAATATCCATTCTAAACCAATAATGTTTGATCTAGACATATAATTTTAAAAACAGGATACCATACTCTAAGAGTGATTCATTTGATCAAGAAAAATAACAATAATAATATAGTGCAAGTTGTGCTATAATATTTGATAATTTAAGAATGGAACTCACTTGATTAAGTGTTAGAAGATCACTTAAGCAAGAGATCCTTGCTTAGGCTTTTGAGTGATTAGCTCCTACTGAAGCCAGCATATATTAAACGATATCTTGATTTCCATTCAGGTCAAAATCTTCTCCTTCTCCTTTTCCTGTAAAAAATGAACAAAAGAAAAAAAAAAGTAAATTTATAATAAAAAATAGTAAAAACTGAATTTAAATAAAAAAAAGTACTACAAAGACATAATAAAATGAAGATAAGTTTCCAAATATAAACAAAAAAAAAGTTAAAATCTGCTATTATTTTACACTTATCATATTCTCCAAACGAAAGAAAACAAACATACAACGAAATTTTAGAAAAAAGTGAATATTTCGTAAACAAATCCTTTTTCATGCATCAAGTGATCACAAAATTTAATGTAAGATGATATTTCCACTACTATTTTCGACGAAATGTTTTTAAAATGACAATTACAATACCTGTAGCACATAAATTTATGTACATTTAAATGTGTTTCAAGTGTATTTTTGAAGAGAAGTTGTAGACTAATGTTTCTATGAGTTCATGTATGCATACTTTCAATAGTTTTATATTATTAAAAAAATATTTAAAAAATAATCAATTTTAAAAATAAATTAATTCATCAATGATTAATATATTAATTTATAAACTAAAAATTATTACCGTTATAAATAAAAAATTATAAAAATTACATTTTCAATTAATTATAGATATTAATTAACAAAAATTTTACTATAAAAAATATTAGTGTCTAAATTGATATATATAACAAATAATAGAAATAATAAAGAAAACATATTCAGTGTTGTTTGACATCTCTTGTTTATGTCTTACCACACATCTTAGTAATATTCATTCTATCAACTATGTGACAATTAATTTTGCTCAAATTCAAGAAACTTGTTCCTCTGAACTAACTCATACTGGCGACATCCTCTTTAGGAGGAGTGATTCTGTATGTTTATAATTGCTAAAAATCACTTTAGTACTGCTTTGTTATTACAAATACAACCTCTAGTATATATTAAAGTAGATTCTTGTTATTACTATAATACAATCTTATAAGTATACATTAGAATAGGAGCTACACAAAAATCAATCTAAATGCATATTCTTTTGCTAGGTGAAACAGAAAAATATCTTTCTGTTGTTTGTATTTTAATGTTACATATCTTTCTTTTCGGTGACATCCTCTTTAGGAGGAGTGATTCGTGAAATAACTAAAGATTTGAAAAGGACGGATTTATGCTTTTCTGGAAGACGATTCAAAGGAATCAGGTTTCGCATTATGAGAGGGTTTAGAAGAAAACAGTGGCAATGGGAGTTGTTGTTTAAGAACATTTATAACCTGTTCTGAGGTTGGCCTTTCCTTGTGGTCTTGGAGGGTACACCATATTCCTACACTCACCAAGCATTTCATCTCATTTACGTCAAAATCACTCTTCAATTCCTTATCAGCAGCATTTAATATATTCCCATCCACATAATGTTTCCATACCCATTTTCTCAAAGGCACGTGATTATCTTCACCGTCCTGGTAAGTCCTCCTTCCACATGCTATCTCCAAAGCCAAAACTCCAAAACTGTACATGTCGGATTCTTTACTAACCTTGTCCTGGAGCTAGGTACCCATATGTCCCCACCACCTTTGTCCTCTGAGTCCTCAATCTCGGATCCACCAACCTTGCTATCCCAAAGTCACTAATCTTTGTGTTGAAATCTGTGTCCAACAAAACATTACCTGACTTTATGTCCCTATGAATAACACTCTGCTCCGCGTCATCATGAAGATAACGAAGTGCTCTTGCCACACCTAACGCTATCTTGTATCTCACATCCCATGTCAAACTTCTTCTGTTTCCAAACAGATGATTGTCAAGACTCCCATGAGTCATGTACTCAAAAACCAGTAACAATTCCCCTTGCTCGTGGCACCACCCCATGAATTGCACAAGGTTTCTATGTATAAGACGGCTTATAATCTTCACCTCGTTTATAAATATTCTCTCACAGTCTTCAATATCAGAAAATATCCTCTTCACAGCAACCACGCGCCCTAAATCACTCAGAAACCCTTTGTAAACTTGTCCAGAGCCTCCTTCTCCCAGCCTTCTATCATCCGCAAACCCGTTGGTAGCTGCAACTATTTCCTCATAACCAAACCTTCTAGGCATAGCTTCTCTATCGAAACCAAAACCATCATCTGTTCTTCCCTTTTTCATTGTCATCCAAGAAATACTAATAACCACGAGCAGAAAAACAACAGAACAAATCACTGTAACAACTACTGTTTTGACCTGAACCTTGCATTTGGTTGCGATGCCATTTTCTTTTTTCCCCTCTCCATGCGTAGAATTAAGATCGAGGCTTGAACTGAACTCCCAGGAATGGATCACATTTTTCTCGGTGGACGATCCAGTTGAACCCGAAAACCCAACATTGACCCACTCCGGTAAAATAGCCCACAGGTCAATCTTGTAGGAAAGATAAGCGGTAGGAGTAGAAGAAGAACCAGTTCCATCAAAGGACCACGAAACAGCCAGGAGTTTGGCAGAAGCATTATAAGTTATCAAGGCATGCCCCATCTTCCCTGTGTTGCTCTCAATATCAAACTTGGTATAATTGAGGGATGCCACAGAGTTATTGTTGATCCCTACGTGTTGCATTGGTGGGTCTAACTCGTTTATGTAAGTGTCGAATTCGACAGCTACGATGTTATTTTGGGTGTCATCGTATAGACCGAGAAGGGAGCCATCAGAGGTGGCGGTCGGAATCTGGTATGCAAGGGGTGCCAAGTAGAAGGCAAAGCCATCACCGTATTTCGTTCCTAAAGGTACATCGATTGTGAAAGAAAAACGAGTTGAAAAGTCAGTGACATGTCCGTTGGAAGAGTTTTTGAGGCGTAGAGGTTGGCCATAGACGGCTCTTCCAACTCCATTGTTGATGAGTGGGTTGAGCACTGCAGCTCCGTTCTCTATCATGGCTGCGCCTGCGTATCCAACGATGCTTGCACTTTCAGTGTCGTTAAAGTTAGTTATGGTGAAGGAAAGTGATTGAGCTAAGTTTATTGGAAGGATACAGAGGATGAGCAACAGAAGAAAAGTTTTGAAGTAGTGGAAATTTTCGAAGGTTGCCACCATCGTTTATTACAACTGAGTCTAATTTTCTTTACATGGCAGCCACAGATTTGTAGTTAATTAAGAAAAGAGAGAGAGAGAGAGAGAGAAATAAGGTAAAGAAAAAAGAAGGCAAGACAGCATTATGTTTTTGACAATGAAATGCAGATGAAGGAAGAAAACACAGAAATGAAGTGTGTCTGATGGCCTAAATGATATGGAATTTAATTCAGGGTCGTGGGCCATAGTACTTATATCAGTTCTTGTCAAATATCTATGCTCATCGTTAGTTGTTTTAAACAGGTATTATTAGTAAGGATAATGATTAAATGACTACCAAAATTTGACTACTATGTTACTTCTTGACTTCTTGACGTGGAAAGTAATTTTTAATTTTTTTTTTACTTGCAAAAGAGAGTGTGTCACGTGAGGGAAATAGAAGTTAATTAATGTTAACTTTTTCAAGCCGTGAAAGTGAAACAAAATGGCCAAAAGCGGTTTTGAAAAAAACTCATTCGCAAATCATTGAGAATGGTGTTGGAATCCTTCCAAACTCCATCGTACCTACGAAATTCACTAAAACTCAAAGATTTCTTCAAAGTTTTGTTCTTTATTCCTAAAATATCTAAACCCAACAGTAGATCTCCCTCTTCAGCTCCAATTATGAGACGAAGAAGTGCAGATTTTCGAAGGCCAAGAAAGAGGA
>Ga0214543_1003379_pt1 | contig 30987 bp, 19 predicted proteins | sample CNSS2metaG_FD_160094 | JGI IMG/M metagenome (GOLD analysis project Ga0214543, IMG submission 160094) | Root nodule microbial communities from cowpea collected in UCLA plant growth center, Los Angeles, California, USA - CNSS2 | ecosystem: Host-associated > Plants > Roots > Nodule | place: USA... | reverse complement strand
AATATATAAAAAATAAATATAAATATATATATATATATATATATATATATATATATATATATATATATATATATATATATTAAAAGAATGAGAATAGACAAAAATGGACAATGATATGATTCTGTACACTTGGAGAATAGACAAAAATGGACAGCTTGATTACAAAAATTTTATTTGATCCCTAAAGCCTTATGACAATTTTAAAATTATTCTTAAATGTTAAAATCTAGGTTTGATGAGGTAAAAATAAAGCATATACCAAGAGGAGACAATGTGTGAGCCAACGCCATATCTAAGCTAGCAAGTACAAAGCACAAAGGAAGATATACATCTTTGTTGCAGTAAACACTAGTGGCACCCTCAACAACGAACACATATCTAGCCTTTGAAGTAACTAATGACTGGATGTCATCATATGTGCATTACTTAAAAACTGGAAACCCACCCAATAATGTCGACAAAGGATGGCGAACAAAAGCGGCACGATTCACGTTGATTGGTTACGACCTATACAAGCGAGGATATGGGCAGCCATTACTTAAGTGTGTTACAAAAGAACAACCTCAGTACATAATAAAAGAAGTTCATGAGGGAATATGTGGGTATCACTCAAGATTATGGGCCATTACGACTAAGATCCTAAGAGCTGGCTACTATTGGCCAACAATGGAATTAGATTTCCACGCCTTCGTTAAGAAATGCATACCATGCTAGAAACATGGAAATCTTATTCATCAAAAGCAGGAAGTTACATTCTATACTCTCCCCATGGTCGTTCAAAAAGCGGGGGATGGATATCTTAGGACCGTTCACACGTGGGAATTGATTATTTCACAAAGTGGATCGAAACCAAACCACTCAATAATGTCACAACACAGCAGGTCCAGCATTTTGTCTAGAGAAACATAATATGTCGATATGGGGTGTGGCATACCATCATAATTGATAACGGACGACAATTCATAGATAGAGAGCTCGCCAAATTCTTTACTGGCCTAGGAATTAAACATATAACAAGTTCAATGGAACATCCACAAACAAACAGGCAGGCAGAAGCTTCCAACAAGGTAATTTTAATCGAGCTTCGTAAAAGATTAAATGGAGCGAAAGGTATGTGGTCGGAGGAATTATTTGAAGTTTTGTGGGCCTACAAATGCACACCGCAGTCCGCCACCAACGAGTCTCGTTTCAGCTTAGTGTACGAAATTGGGGCTATGATATCAGTCAAGATCGGAGAACCATCCTTAAGAAGGCAAACATATGACAACAACACAAACCAATAGAACCTATGTGCCAGCCTTGAATTGCTAACAGAACTCCGAGAAAAAGCGCAGATAAGGAACATGACGACTAAACAAAGAGCGACAAAAAAATACAATTTGAAGCTCCATCCACGGATATTAATCAAAGGATATTTAGTATGGAGAATGGCTACCATCGCAAGGAAGAAGGATAACAAGTTCTCAACCAACTGGGAAGGTCCTTACGGGATACCTGAATATGCAGGGGAAGGTGCCTATAAGTTGGAACAACTATCATGGGATGAGATATCAAACACGTGGAACGTATCTCACCTTAAGTTTTACTTTAGTTAGAATTAAGAATGTAAATAAAACAATAATTTGTAACCTTGGGTGTACTCTTTTTCCTCACCCGGCATTTTTCCCTAATGGTGTGTTTGGATGAGGTAATTCAAGAGGGTGATTCATTTATTTGGAGAATTTGAAATTCTTTATAATAAAATGTTTTGTTTGGATAGAGAAATTAAAAAGCATTTAAAATGCATACATTTTTTTAAACTATTTCAATTTGCTAAATTAGAAGAAATTCAAATACCCTCACACTTTGGACTAAATCCCAAATGGACCTAGCAAACCCGACACCCATGATAGGCTGAGCTAGCCATACAATCCAAACGGTTCAAATCGACTTAACAACACAAACAGGTCGAGCAGGCCCAACGACACAAACAGACCCGACAATCCAGATAGGTTGGACGGGCCCGACGACCTAGACGGGTCTGACCGACACGACGACCTAGGCAGGTCCAATCGACCCGACGATCCAGACGGACTCAATTGGCCTGACAAACCAGAACGGCCTGACGACCTAGACGTGCCCGACCGACCCAACAACCTAGCCGGTTTGGGCCAACCGAACGACACAAACTGGTTGGGCAGGCGCAATGACACAAACAAGCTCAACGACCCAGATGGGTCAAGTGGGCTTTGTAACATCCCTATTAGATATTACTTATTTAAAATCAAGAAAATAAGGAATGAATATCAAACGTCAAATCTTTTATTAATTCCAACGCGAAAATTTTCAATAAAAAGAAATCCAATCGTCAAAGATCAATCAAAACTATAGCAATAGTCTTATTACAATTTTCAAAACCCAATACAGTAATAGAAAGTTATAAATAAAATCGTAGCTCGAATCCCAAGCTAGCCCGTCTCTCCGTCTCGGGTGTTAGCAACATCACCTGTATCATCAACTGCTCCCGTGTAAAGAATTACACGATCATCGCCAAGCACAAACAGAAAGGGTGAGCTCGACAATATAAGATATCACATAAATTAAATAATATAAAACACCCAATTATATTATCATAATTAGACCTTGGCCAAGTTCTTAATAGTCCTACCTCTACGAACCTCCCTGCTCGTAGTCCTACTCTACGAACCTGCCCGCCTGTAGTCCAACACATGTGATCCACTAGCTACGTACCTCCTTGCATGCAACATCTCTTAACTGTGAGCACGAAACATACAAACCTACCTTGCTCGTATCCCCACAAGAGAGTGATTGAGTATGAACCTCCTCGCTCATACCATCACATGTTAACCACCATCCATGAACCTACCCACTCAGGGCACACAAACTACACTAAACTCGCTTGGGTTAGAAGCCTTAGCTTAAGCGACCAGGCCTGTCTCACTTAGGCTAAGGTTTCTCGCTTGAGCGAGCGTGCTACAGTAGCCTCATTCGCCTAAAGCCAAAATTCTCGCCTAGGCGGCGAGTTACGCTGAACACCAAAATCACTCGCCTGAGCGAGTTGCCATACATAGGACTCGAACCCAAGTCCTTTCATACAACCAAAGTACTCTCAACCACTTGAGCTAGTACTTTTCAACGTCACGACAATTAACCTTAAATGCCATAAAGGCTTTCTACTACCCGCATTTATTAAATAATTATTTATTTAATTATTTAAATTTCTCGGGTCTTACAGGCTTGACGACCTAGTGGGGCAAAGTCGGGCCAAGGACCCGAACTAGTCAAGTTACGCTGAACACCAATATCACTCGCCTGAGCGAGTTGCCATACATAGGACTCGAACCCAAGTCCTTTCACACAACCAAAGTACTCTTAACCACTTGAGCTAGTACTTTTGAACGTCACGACAATTAACCTTAAATGCCATAAAGGCTTTCTACTACCCGCATTTATTAAATAATTATTTATTTAATTATTTAAATTTCTCGAGTCTTACAGGCTTGACGACCTATTGGGGCAAAGTCGGGCCAAGGACTCAGACTAGCCGAGTTGGGTCGGGTCGTGTCGGGCCAGGTTGACAATCTTGATGGGCACGACCAGTAGGTATGGGCTGTCAAGCCTGTCTGGATCATCGGGCCAACCCAGCCTATCTGGGTTTTTCGGTTGGCCCAGCCCGTTTGGGTCGTCGGGTCAGACCAATTCGGTTGGGTCTCAAAACATAATTAAGCCTAAAATAAATATTGTAAAAATTAAATTTTATCTCACAAGAAATTCAATTATTATTTTCAAACAAGAAATTGAAATGTAAGGTATTTTAATTTCTTTATCCAAACAAGTTATTTAGAAAATGAAGGGAATTTAATTGCAAGCAATTCAAATACAAAGCATTTCAATTTATGAGTATTGTTGAAATGTTTCATCCAAACACAAGGTAAGGGTTTTGGCTAGGGAGTTTTTAATGAGGCAGCCCAAGATGATGAATAAAACGAGGGTTCTTTACAAATTTATTCTTGAATTCTTAAAATCTCCCACCACTTACCAAAGTAAGCGGCTTGGGTCGAACAGTCTCTTTATAGTAATAAAATAAAGTTCCCCACCATTTACCAAAGTAAGCGGCCTGGGTCGAACACTCTCTACAATAAATTTTTATTGAATTCCCCACCACTTACCAGAGTAAGCGGCCTGGGTTGAACACTCGTTCTCAACAAATATTAAGTTCCCCACCATTTACCAAAGTAAGCAGTCTGGGTCGAACACTCGCTCTCAACAATAATATTGTGCAGTAATATTTCATCAAGCTCCCCACCATTTACCCATGTAAGCGGCCTGGGTCAAATATAAATCATAAACAATCACAATCCACAAACATAACGTACCATCACACAAGTCTTAAGCGACATATACACATTCAAAGCAAAAGCAAAATGAACGACATCCCACGACATGCAAATATAACAAAACAACTATTATATTAGAATAGCGCAAATGAGTAAAATCATGTTCGTAAATGTAATCAGTGTGCATATTATTACAAACTTAGGCCTACAGGCCGGAATAAGAAAAAGTTAAACACCAAGGTCAGCCTCCACTGTCGTGGGATGTCAATAGCACGCTCCTAACCGTTTTCAAGTCCTTCCTAACACCATGCTTGATAGGAGCACTAACCTTCCTCTTAGACCCCCCATGAACATGGACGTCGACTAGGGACTCCTACAAATTGGGAACTTCAGTATTCCCTGCATTTTTTGCCTTCTTGGCCTGTTCTTTGCACAAAGTCTTGAACAAATTCAGGTTCTTCTTTCCCAACTAAGCCATGTACCCTAAAACAGAAACATAAACGGTTATCACATGAAACATAACGGTAAAAATAAAAAATGATACCTTCTAATTCAACAAGAGAGTGCATGGATAAATAAACTCTAACTAAACCCTTAGTGGGCAGCTTATCGCTAAATCTCCCCAAGATCTCCACAACTTCTTTGTCACCCACCGACAACTCCTCCTTCTTCATATCCATATACCGCCAAGGGTTGTCAGTCCAACTAAAAGGGAATTTCGTACTCCCGTCCTCGTTTTAAAAATAGGAATGACCTGGCTCCTTCACAACAACCTTAAAAAAACTCGTTCTTAAAATGTTTGAAAGATTGTGAAAATGCGTCTAACATGCTTATACCAAATAGCTTACTAGAGACAACTAGGTCAGCGAACTCTTTGGACAAGTATCGTAAAAATATAGAAAACACTGCGAAGAAGGTCGATGATATAAAGATTGGCACAACACACGGAAGGCTTGAAGATAACCCTAACTATTAGGATGCAACTGGGTAGGCGTGACGTTTAGTAGCTGAAGCACCCCCATCGGGAATTCATCAAACGGAATCTACATATGTAGTTGAGAGAAATGACACATGTACATATAAAAAATCCCTCCTTGGTCCCCTCCTAATCATGAAAAACATACTCAATGGTGCTTACCCGCTCCAATGACACTATATTTGGCGGAGTACCCTTCTCAAGGACATGTATACAATTCAACCAGGCGTTCAATATTCAAGACCACCTGAAGAGTGAAAATTGGGTTCGCACGTTAGTGGCCACCCACTCGTATTCGGCCTTTGCCGGTAAATTTTTCTCAGCCACTTCCTTAGTCGGATCCATTCTAGTCTTAGGAATAACTTCCATCGGAATCCCCCTCTCACCGGCCAGGTGGCCACTACCCTCATTTCCTTACTCTCCACTCCCACTACTTGAACTAGACGTAGACGTACTATCGCTATCACTAGACATACCTTGTACAAGAGAAAGATGACAACAGAAAGAGGGAATATATCGGACAAACACAAATGCAAGTGAGGCACTTTTCTCAAAATTACACAAATGAAGCAGAATATGCAATTCTTGGCATTAACCAATATTTATAGGACAAATCGCACTCCCAAAGAGTTTTTCTGCTCAAATGTTAAGAATATGAAACGTCACAACTAATGGTGATCATACAACTCCCTTCAAGGCGACCCTTGACAACATAAGTCTCTTCACCTGCTCTAAGTCACTCCTGACAAAGTCTTCTCGACGTTTCCACTTCACATGACTAGGGGACTACCATACACCAAGGAATACCAAGAAAAGGGTAATTTTTCTTGCAAAAACACTAAAACACATAAACCTTTGACAAGATATATCCTGCCAAAGGTTGGGGGACTAGTGTACTATACTTGGCAATTAGGGTAGGCATCGCTAGCTACCTCGCCCCAACCGCCAACGTATAGTTTTAGCATAAAAAGGAATATTGGTTAACTACACAAAAAGATGATATATAGCCACCTACTTTAAATTAACACATATGAGTAAGGGCCGCCTACTCCAAAGTTAGGAAATAATAGTTGGATTTCTAGTATCAAGTCATAAACTTGATGCTTGCGCTTGGGCCAGGCCCACACATAGTCCAAACGGTGGCCTAACACTGTAGAGAAAGGCCTAACCCATAACATAGGGTTAACCATAATTAATAACTTTATAAATACATGTGGACCCCAACAACTAAAGTTACGCAATTCATTAATTCACTAATTTGTGATTTGACTTTTGAGAGCTTTTGCTGAATTAATGGTCAGAGTCTTTTCCGCATGTAATCCTCAAAATGTCCAATCCGCCTACATCACAAGGATGTATGCCAGCTGAGGAGTATAGGAGTGTCCATCCCAAGAATTCGAGGAACAAGAAGGATGCAATAAATGTGTGTATGCCATGAAATGAATGGTGAGTTGTATGATGAATAAAGGAATAAAGTTTGGGTATGCTAAAAGCATAACCAAGAATATAAAGGAAAATGAAAACTACAGCCAAGAATGAAATTGAATATGGACACCTCAAATTAAAATTCATAAAGCAAATCAAGTAATTAGGGGTGTACCCAAAAGGAATGAAAAGAATTGAAAAGAAATTTTGCTACAGCAGTAGAGAAAAAACAAAAGAAGAAGATGGTTGGAATAGGCTTAGACTCATGGCACTTGCACATTGTTGTTTTCCTTTAGAGTAGTGAATCTTATGTGTCTTGTAAAGCAAAGTTCTTTTCATAAGCCCAACCACATTACAAGGCCAAAAGACATTAGCGATCTTTGCCAATCATGTGTACATGGCAGTTGGGAATGAAAATACAAAGCTAAGTGGACAATTGCAAAAGGGTGCTAAGAGATCAAACACTTTAACATTTGGGAGGATGCAATTTTGCACTTAGACAAAATATCATTTAAGAGAGCCTGTGTTTAATCTTTAACTATGAAAATTGAACTACATTTGTGTCTAACTAATTTCATTGGTTCCAATTCAAGTGCTTGACTGCATTTCTCTTAGCTTTTTGATAAATGTGGATGATAAATTCATAAACGAACCATGATAAAATCTTTTGAAACTATTTCAAGCTTTGCTTGAGGACAAGCACAAAGCTAAAGTTTGGGCGTGTTGATAAGTGTCTAGTATTAGTTAAATTTCACATCATTTAGACATTTATCTTGCTTTAAATCAATGTAAAAATTATTAGAGTTGCCCTAATTACATCTATTAATAATACAATTCAAGCACAAACAACCACAAAAAGCATCTATCTTTTATTACTAAAATAGGAAATTTCAGGAGTGTCGTGGCCTCTAAAATGTAAGAACTTGACCCACTAATATGAGTGACACGTGCCAAAATTATGAATTTTATACTCAGAAGCATGTGTTTCTCTCACCCTCCTTTTTATTTGTCACCTTCCATTGAAATATATCTTGTAGAACCCACTCTCTTTCTTAAATTTCTCTTCCTCCTACTAGAAACTCCTCAGAGCATTATCTTCCACCCTCTCAATTCCTAACCCTAAAACACATTTTTTTTATCAACCACACTCTATTCTTTAGAAGCAACCATAAACAAGGTAGGGTTTTGTTCGTCAGGTTAACATGGTTTTAGATTTCAACGAGTGCACTCTTCCATTATTCAAGCTTCTTCTACGACAATCTGACTACTCTAGGTTCTTCTTTCCTCCTTTTCATTTGTTACTTTTTTTCCTTTCTTCTCTAATATTTCTTCTTTTCGTGTTTTTGTTTTATGGAAGCATCGTTTGGGTACTCCAGATTGATCCATGCAAATATCTACAACTATGGTCTTCTCCAAAGTTTAGTTTTTCGGATTATTATGGTAGGTTGAACAAAATGTAACATTTTTTAATTTTTATTTTTTATTATGGTATTGTTTAATACGTTGTTCTTCGATTTTTAGGATTTTTTTTTATTCTTCTTGAACTTATGCTTTTACAGGATTTTCTATTCTTCTGACGAGGATTTTTTATGGTGCAGAACTGAATGCAGAAATTTTAGGTTTTGGTATTCAATGGTTCTAGACTCCGGTTAAACAAAAAGTTATGTAAACATTTTTATTGGGAGCTTTGTTTAGTTATACATTTTTTATTTTTTTGTAAACAGAGCGAGAGGAACAAGATAAGTTATCGAGCTAAGGAATAGAAGTTTGGGTTTACAGGAGTCAAAAAGTGCAGAGAAGAAGGATAGAATGACAATGATAAAATGATGAGGAGAACTGAAACAGTCAATAACATGGAGTTTGTTTGTTTCAAGGTTGGGAGAATTGATTTTTTGTTGAGTTAATTTAAATCTGGTGATCTTAATTGGAAATGCCTGATCATATATTTTAAATTGTAGCAAAGGTCACCCTCAACACACAATTATGTTAATTGGTGGAAAGGCGATTGAACTTCAAAGTTTTATGATTTAGCATGTTCTATGGTTTATGCTTCTTTCCACTAGGTTTTCTATTGCATGGATTGCCCTTTTCATATATAAGCATGGATTTTTACTGGAGAGATTTTCATTATTGAGTTGGACTGGAGAGATTTCACCGTGTGTACTTTATGTTATAGTTTTTTTTTTCAGGATTGCTTCAAAAGGATTGAAAACAACTTTTTAATTTTCAATCAACCGTGTTCTTAAAAAGAAGTTTACATGTGTTGTCAAGGAGATATTATGCATCAGCCTCAGGTACAGCCAATGAATCTTTGGGCTGTTAATTTTATCTCCTCCAAGTTTTTTTTGGGTGTTACATTAAGCCTTTCAAAATATTGCCTGAGGATCCTTATTTTATATGTTGGTAGTGCTCTTCAGATTGCATTCGAGAAGCTAGCTTCTCAAATTCTAGATTTCTTCAAGTTGCACTTCATCTTCCTCCATAGATTGTCTTTCCAATAACTTCTATAACCTTTATTGATGTAGTTGATTTACCAATCAAGGATCAAGAGCTAACAATTGAAGACATATTTTTGTTTAAATTATTTTAGATGTGATTATGCACTTTTGGTGATCATTGGAGAATTACTTATGATTTACACCTTATGACGTTTGTTACTATCCTCTCCATTATATTCTTATCATGAAAGTAAGATATATAATAATGTACTAAATGTCTATGAATCTTTTGTTCTCTCTTTTCTTCTGCTTCAGAAATAGTCTAACTGCTGCAACTTTGTTCATACTTTCATGTAGATTGTACAAGAGCATCTTTCCGCCAACCCCAACAATGTAAACATTCAGGGACTAAGGTCAAGTGAGTTACCTCCAAGTGATTTTGCTCAATGAAATGGAGGAACTAACTAATGTTCAAAGAAGCCTTTTGCTAAAAGAAGAGTCAAGGTTTTTAGCAGTTAACTTTCTTTGATTTTTGTTGTGATTGGATGTGCACATGAATAACTTTTGGAATTTATGTTGTTAGATATGCATGTGCAGCCATGTAGTATTTTCCTGGTGTTTGATCAGCAGTGACAAGGACATTGCTAGGTGGTTACAAAAGAAGTTCCATATTCTTAGACAACGGTGAAGTCAATAACTTTGATTTAGGTACCAAAAGCAAAACTTATTCATCTAAGTCAATAGTTTTTATTCACTCTGTAACTAGATAAATAATCATTAACAATAAGTTGTTCTGATTTTTTTGACAAAGTTATTGTGATAAATTTAATTATGCAGGGAGTGATTGAAATTATCATGTTTGTGAAATAGCAAAGTAGGACACTCACCAGTTAAAGCTCAATTATTGGAGATTTTGATATATGAGCAGATGAACTGAAAGAAATTACCTTGCTATCAAACTTTCTAGATAAGTAGTATTTTCCTAGCTATTTTTAGTACTTGCTTAAGTAGGATACAAGTTGAAGATAACAATCACTTAAGAAAGTTTCCTTCTAATTTCTTAAAACATTTTGTGCTCTTTGAATTGGTTTCTTATGCAAAATTTAAATTGGATAACAATGTAACACAAATTCATTTCAAGTACTGTAATATCGGAACTTGATATTCTCTTTGAAGTTGGTTGTTTCCTTAGGATTCGTATGTTGTTTGACTAGAGCAATTTTTTTCTTCTCTCTCTTTATTAAGTTATGTAGTAAGTATTACTTTCACCTTCCATTATCATGATATCCATGAATCTTTGTAACATCACTCTAGAAGTTGAATTCTACTTTCAAATCTTAAACTTTGTTGATAACTTCATATATTCTGGGAAGTATTTTGTTATCTTAAAAAAAGGAAGGCTAATCTCTTATTGAGAGTCTCCTCCTGATGTAGAATGGATTAAGCATATTGAAAGACTATAACATTTATGGGAACATTATATTATCATAGAATTTAGTTTTCCTATTATTTTAAAGATCTTTCACTATTTTTAGAGATTTTATGTTTAATTAGTATTTATCTACAATTTTATATTTGATCAAAATTTATGCAGGGGGCATGTTAATCTAGAATAGAAGTGCATGTTAATCTGATATGCTTTGAAAAACTTTGGAAAAACAAGATACAACTAACTGTAGGGAGCTTAATATGCACTTCAATAAAGCAAGGATTATAGAGGTGACACTTCTTTTCAAGGATTAGTTGTAGTTTAATAGTCGGTTGATTTGTTTTTGAGATTGCTGAGTTAACTTATTAATCAAATTATGTTAAATAAGTAATTCAGATTATTTGGTTTGTGTGTATATATAAACATCTCTGCACCTTTTTCATTGTTTTGATGTTGATGAAAGAAATAAGGCTAAGTGTGATACTGCAGATGTCTTTGTGTCCATGTTAATAGAAAGAAGGTAAATCAATTTTCACATTCACATATTATTTCCTTTATGCAATCGCATATATTTTCATCTCAAATAATTTTAGTTAAACCTTTGTTCTTATCTGATCTATTTTCTTAGCTGAGAACACAAACCTCAGCAGATATGCTTGCCATTTGAATTAATTCTTATCATTTTTTTTTTCTTTTTGGATTTTTTTTTTTTTTTTTTTCTATTTTTTCTATGTTGTGCTTATTAACTTGAAATTATACTAAAGAATTTCTATTATATCGTTGCTTTGGTTCTCCAAAACCATATGTCTTATCTATGTTTGGTTAGGTCTTATGAGAGTGTGTTCTAGAAAATGATATTAAGTCTAAAAGGAGTAATAATATCTCATGTCTAAGATTGTAGAAATTCAGCCATGTGAATCTTAGTTTTGCTACCTCCTTCCTATATAAATTAAAAAAGTAAAATGTGACACTTTTTACATTTTGTTTTCAGAAAATTTTTCAGTTAGTAGTAGAGTTTATATAAGTTTGATTATATAGTTCTTTTTTTGTTTCGTTCATCAGCCTAAATTATGAGGAATTGGTACAAAGTGCAAAAGCTTTGACATGAATTTTATGGAATTGAAAATTTATATAGTTAAGAAGAAGAGATCCTACGGAGAGCAAGAAATGTGTGTGGAGGTGGAAGAAACGGCTTGCACAAAAAAGAATTCCATGGTTCTGACATTATTTGAAAGAAAAATGAACTGGGAAATTTAATTATGTAAACCAAGACAATATGACTATTTTTGGTTTATAATATTTTAGTCTTATTAAGTTTTCTCATTATTGTATTGAACATTGGATAATGAAGAAGTAATGTATCTTGCAAATTATTACTATTTTGATTTTACCTAAATTTTATTCTCTTTTGCAAAAATTTAGATTTATTTTGCTTTTTTGTTGTCTCCTTCTTAGGAAAGAAGTGAAGGAGGTTTCTTTTGTTTTTATTTTCTTACTTCAAAGTATAACAAGGTGATTCTTTTAAGTTGCAACTTACAACTAGTTGCTACCTTTTTATTTTTGTAACATATGGAGTATATATTGGTGTACAATATTTTCCATGCAACATTTTTCTTATGATATTTTATTCACTTAAAATGAAAAACAGTCATGTTAGTTCATAGACTTTAACAAACCTACCACACGTCAATATCTTTTTTATTTATTTATTCCATATTATTAACAAACAGGTATATTTTTTTTTTTCCTAATTATATATATTAAAAGTTATATGTCTATATTTTAATTTTAGAGATAGAAGTTAATTATTTTAGTAGTTAAATTACTTGAATTATAAGGAAAATAAAAATCAGTATGCAAACTATAATTTTAACTAATAAGTATAATAAATACAATTTTTACACTTTTTTTAAATATATATTTTGTCTACTTCTAGAATTCGATGAGTGTACAATTTTTATGATTTATGTTAATTAAATAGTTATTTGATATTTTTATTTAATATAAAATTATAAACTAATTAAATAAAGTAGAAAATTATTTTTTATGTGTTTTAAGTATACAAATTATGTAAGCATTTAGGATAAAATAAATTACTTAACATATCATAATTAGACGTATAAAATAAATGAAACTTTACATTTAAAATAATTTATTTGATTTATTTTTTGTCAATGCTAGAAAGATCATTAAAAAAATTTGACTATTAAAAAGACGTTTATCTATAAACTTTGTTCCTAATAAAAGTTTTGATAATATTATTTCATATTTTGATTGTTCCTAATAAACTTATATTACAGTTTTGATCGAAGATTTAAACAATTTTTTTCATAATGTTCATATGATTTTTATATTGTAGTTATTAATATTGCTACTAATATTATTATATTTTATTGTTATAATTATTATTAGGGTTAATTACGTTTTTCGTCCCTCAAGTATGGGTAATTTTTTGTTTTAGTCCCTCACTTAACGTTTGCTCAATTTCAGTTCTTCACGTTTTAAATCTAATGGAATTGGTCCTCAATTTTAAACTCCGTTAATTTTAATTGACACCTGTCTAACGGATGGCCATGTAAGGATCTTGTTTTCAGTTAATAACTTTCTAACATAACCCTCCCTTAGCAGCTAAGATGTTTTAGTGAAGTTAATGACATTCTAATGCTAACAAAAATCTCAATTAAGTTGTTTTAATCACATTAATGACATGTGCCTTATTAATGCGTAACTAAAACGTGCAAAAAAAATTCCTCTTAGCTGAAAACGGGATTGCTATTAGTATTACTATTATTAGCATTATTCATTGAAATTGCAAAACAAGATTATTATTAATGAATTGAATTATGATAAATAAGAGGTTGAGAATCTTCATCAATCTCTATTCTAATTACTAACTCATGAGCAATTATATGTGTATAAAGAGTAATGACAACAATGTATTTAGAAGTACGTCATTTTTTTTTTCATATATAGTTATGGTGGTACAATTTTTTTTTGGAAATTTTTTCCTTCTGCTATTAAATCAAAGGGAATGATTGTCCTAAATTTAGCTTCAACCGATATTTCATCTTTAGTGCTTTCTATATGTAAAACTGCTTAGTATACTTTTTGCATACCATTAACAGTCAATGATGAATCAACTTGCAACATCAATCAAGAAAGTCTTTGTTTGAAACTTTTAATGAAAACAAAACTGATTATATCAGATGAAGCACCTATCACGAACAAGTTATATTTTGAAGCTTTTGATAAAACCTTAATAGATATTATGAGAGCTAAAAACGAAGATAATGTTAAAAGACCATTTGGTGAAAAAGTTGTGGTGTTGGGAGGTGATTTAAGACAAAATTTGTCTGTTGTCAAAAAAGGTCAAAATTTGATATTGTGAAAACATCAATAAACTACTATGATTTGTGATAACAATACACAATTCTAAAACTTTTAGAAAACATGAGATTAAGACTACAATTTCAAATCAAAGTGCAAAAACTATAAAAGAATTTGCTTATTGAAATCTACAAATTGGAGATGCACATATTGATTTGAATAAAAATGGAGAAGGCAACATTAGTATACCACAAAATCTTTGAATTCAAGAATTTGAAACACCTTTACCTTTTTTTAGTGAATTTTTTTTATCCTGGTTTGTTAAGAATATCATGAATTGTGGTTTCTTTGGTGGTGGGGCTATACTTTGTCATATAGTTGACTATATTGAACGGGTAAATTACTTCATTCTATCTTTGATAATGAAAAACAAACTTATTTAAGTTCAAACACTCCTTGCCAATATGATGAAGATCAAGAAACTCATGGTGAGTGATTTACTTTAGATTTTTTCAATGATATCAAAATTCTTAAGGACTCTCAATCATATCAAATGAAAGTTGGTGTACCAATGATGCTTTTAAGAAAAATTGATCAAGAAAATGATCTTTGTAATGGTACAAGATTGTAAGTTTTGGGAAATAATGTTATCTCTACAACAATAATAACAGGCAAAAATGTTTGTGTAAAATATTCATGCCAAGAATGAACTTGACCTCCTTATTCCAGTATGTCTTTCAAGTTTCAAAGGAAGCATTTCCTATATGTCTATGTTTTGCCATGACAACAACCAAAAGTCAAGGGCAAGCTCTCTCTAAAGTTGAATTTTATCTTCCTCGCCCTGTATTCACTTATGGACAACTATATGTAATAGTTTCTACAGTGAAAACAAAAAGAAAAGGATTGAAAATACTAATTACAGATGAAGATGGAGATGTAACCACTACAACTAAAAATGTGGTTTACAAAAATATAATTGAAAATCTTTAATTATAGGTATACAAATTAATCTTACACCATTTTGATTATTTCTCAATTATTGTATTGCATTCTTTTGTTTTTTGAATCCAATTTTAAATTTAATAATATTGTATCGGTTCTATATTGAAAGTTATAATTACCTTTTGAACAATGAAATTCTATATAGATGTTCATAACATATACATAAATGTTCAAAAAGTTGAACTTTATATTAAACAAAACAAAGATTACTGTAATTAGTGTTATCACGATCATGTTCAAAATTGTTACATTCATTTATAAATATGATAAACTGATGTTTCTTATTTTAAATCATATTTATCATCACTATTTAAAAATTAATATTTATCTTTTACTAATTACTATATAAAACAAAATTTATTTATCTAAAACATAATTCATGCGTTCCACGGGTCAAAATACTAGTATAAATACAGAATGTGGTGAGTAGAAATTATAAAGAGTGGAATTTAATAAATTTGTGTTGCTTTTGTATCTAAAATCAAGGAAATTGAGAAGTTGGTGCTAAGCCTCAAAATTTGCAGTTGAACCAGAAAGATGAACTGAGAAAACTTTAAATTGGACCCTATAGTTGAGCAACGATATTGGCGTTGAACCACATTTTAAGAAACCTTCACTGCAAGGAAATATCAAGCTCTAGATTTAAACCTGATCATCAATGGAAAACCTCCATGGTAGGGAAACCTCCATTGCTAATCACCAAGATGGTTTCCCAAGTTTGGAAGCAAACCCACTCATGAAGGAAACCTACATGGCTAATCTTCAAGAATGGAAGCTAGAGCAACATTGATTTTCCATAAATACAAGGCATGTCCTTGGCATTCATGTGTTGATTTTGTAAATCACTTTACAAAGAGAAATTGTAAGACCCAAGAAAAATTAAATGGTTGAAAGTACTTGGCTTTTATGGAAGGACTTGAATTTGAGTCCTGTGTATGCCATTAGGGTGTTAATTTAATTCTTTTATTATGTTTGTTATATGTTTGACCATGGTGTGTGATAACATAATCCTATATATATAGGAATTAGTACGAAATAGGAATTGTGTTTTGGTGTGTTCAAACCTTGATTGAACCTAAATAGGTTCCTTTTTGCCCAAATGCTTTTTTACATGAATGGGAAGGTTTAGAAACCCTAGCCATCATAGGGAGCCGCTAAAAGGATTGAGAAAAACCACATGTTAATGGCATTTAATGGTCATTAACGCCCCATTAAGGATATATTTTTTAAAAAAAGGGAAAAGCAATGGTTGGTGAAAAAAGGGAGAGAAGTTGGTGAGTGTGGTAATGTAAAAGAGAGCTTTCAGAGAGTCTAGTGGACCTGCAAGGAGAGGAGAGGCTTGGAAGAGGGTTGCCTTTGCTAGAGATCAAGAGAGGACAAACCTTGGGCAACTAGAAAGGCTTTTGGAGCAAGGAAATCCAAAATAAGGGAGTTGTGATTCATGCTTTAATCTACAATTGTTTGATTTTATGTCATATCAAATGTATGTGAACATTTTGTTCTTTCAATTTTCTGGATTTCTTTTCGTGTTTCTGGAAATTTCGTGAACCTGAACCATCAAGCGATAGCTATAAAAAATAGAGAGGTCCTGAAGCACGTAGCGCCTGACAGTGTGATCCCACTAGTTGACAGTTATGTTGGCAAACACCACTGGAATGAGTGGCGCCTAGCGATGAGGATGGTCTCACCAAGCAATACTTGAAAATCCTGAGATCTCTAGAGCACGTGGCACCTGACAGCGAGAGACTTTTGCCAGGCGATCTGCAACGTAATTTCAACTGGCGGGGCTTAGGCACCGCCAAGTGATAGCATAGTGGACAAAGGGTTGTTCCATTAGAATGGTGTGTGGGTTACACTACTTTGGATGATACCTTGAGTATGAAACTTGCTGAGGCATTCCTTGAGTTGTGGCTCGAAATGGAGGGTAATCCATCACTGCATCCAAAACTGCCTAGCACAACATCCACGTCACTAGGTACCCACTGGATTTTGGTCCAAGCCTAGTTCTACAACATACCGCCTAGCAGGACGACTTTTGTCGCCAAGCGCCAACTCTCGGGTTTTACTCTAGAGTTCACGTTGTGGCCTATCTCCTGGTTGTTTACACCGTTCCGCTAGACGCCACACTAGTAATTGGTGATTTGTTGGTATTTGGCACTCTAGAATAGCTTCCAATGAACCTATTTACACAAGACACTTTGTTCACGCAAAACATGCATCCATGACAAGTAAATACACTTTCGTATCATTAAGTTGAACTCAACTACATAATATCACATGGTCATACATCAAACACAACCATATTCTTGTTTTTATACATCCCGGAGAATCATAATAAATTCACATAAAACCATCAAAACAAAATGTTATACCCAACACACAATCCTGGACAACCAAATAATATACAAATCAGGAAGAAAACATAATCATTGCCAAAAAATTTCGCACGGGCAATAAAATAGTAATAATGATAATAAAAAAACTAACAATAACAATAATGATAATAATTATAATAATAAAAATAAAACAAAACAAAATAATAAAAATAATGAAAATAATAATAAAATGAAATGAAACAATAATAATAAAACAATAATACTAATATGATAAAATAATTAGATAAAATAATAATAATAATATAAAACAATAATAATAAATAATAATGATAATAAAATCATAAATAAAATAAAATAATGATAATAATAACAATAATAATAAAATAATAGTAAAATAAAATAAAAAATAAAATAATAATATTAATAAAGATAATTATAAAATAAATAATAATAATAATAATAATAATAAAATGATATTTTAAAAATAATAATAATAATAAAATAAAATAAACAATAATAAAACAGTAATATTAATAAAATAAAATAATAATAATGATAAAATAAAACAATAATAATAAAACAACAATAATGATAATAATTATCAATAAAACAAAATAATGATAATAATAATAATAATATAAATAATTATAAAATAAAATAAAATGAAATTAATAATAATAATAATAAGAATAAGAATAATTAAAATAATACTAATAATAATATAAATAATAATTATAATAATAATAATAAAACGAAACTATAAAAAATATAAATAATAATAATGAAAATAATAATAAAATAAAATGAAAAATAATAATAAAATAGTAATACTAATAAAATAAAACAATAATAATAATAAAATAAATCAATAATAATAAAACAATAATAATGATAATAAAATCATCATTAAGATAAATAATAATAAAAATAATAGTAAAATAATAGTAAAATGAAATAATAATAATAAAATAATAATAATAATAGTAATATAATAATAATAGTAAATAATAATCATTAGTGTGTCGTATATAGAAGAAAAACTCTAAACATCACGCCAAGATAGAAAGAATAATCATAATAATCACAGTAGTGATGAGTTCACAAAGACAACTTAATACAATGGAAACCACAAGCACACACATAGTCACTCTAAATCCGCATACAACAAACATCTAGAAGTTAAACGATACTAGTTCAGGAGAATACTTTCATGAATTAATATATATATATATATATATATATATATATATATATATATATATATATATATATATATATATATATACACACGCAATTGCATATAATATCATTAAAACAGGAAATGACAGCTCCCCTAACCTAGAATTCTGGCTCCAAAAGTGCTCTTAGAATCCTTCCTTACACCATAATTGATCTCCCCTTTGATCTCCACCCTTGGGCACTCCTTCCAACCTTCTAACACTCTCCTAAGTTCTGTGTTTAGGGTTCTAAAACTTCCTTTTCGTAGCCACACGAAAATGCCTTCCCAAGAGCACCACTCTCCTCCCTCTCATCCATTATTAGCCATATTAATTCTCCTTTAGTTACCCAAAACGAAAATAACAATTAACACCATTAATAGTGAGTTCATTATGTAACAGATTATTTCATGTCTCTTTGGTTTCTCGACTATTAGGGTTTCAAGGTATTCCCTAACATTGCAGAACATAAAAAAAAAATAATAAAATGCAAATAAATCAAGGCTAAATTATGCTAGCCAAGGTTCAAACCTACCCTAACTCAATTACCAAACAATGGCAAACTATTAAACCAAATCATATTTCATGATAATTCTTACACCTCTATGATTATATAATCACGCATCATGGTCAAGCATATTATTAAAATAATAAAACAATTAAATTAATACACTAATGACATACACAAGGCTTGAACCTAAGTCCTCTCATAATAGTCAAGTACTCTTAACCACTTAAGCTATCATTGCTCCTTGTCTTCTCTTCCATATTAATGAACTTAGAGATTCCTGCCCTCGCATTCATTAAATAAATATTTATTTATTTATTTAATTTTCTCAGATTTTACATTCCGCCCAACTTAGAAAATTTTCGTCCTCGAAAATTGCACTTACCTGGAACAATTGTGGTTATGATTACCTCGTGTGGTCCTCTATTCTCCACTTCTTCTCGTGCGTATCTTCATCCCAAAGAACCTTAATTGTCTAAATCTCCTTCCCCCTCACTTTTATGACCTAAGAATACAATATTCTCTCTAGCCTCACGTCCCAAGTCAGATTTTCCCTTATCTGAACCTTATCATGATCTGAACACCATCCCCCTATTACATGAGTGGGACTTGTAATGTACTTCCTTATTCGTGACACGTGAAACACTTGGTGCATGTTTTCCTAGTGTGGTGGCACGGCAATCTCCTACGCGACCGAAGCGGTGCTCCGATTAATCTGATACCACCTGATGAACTTCTGATCAACTTTCTAGATTGATTGCTCTTCCATTGCCTGTAGTTGAGGTTCTCTAAGAATCACGCGCTCTGTCGCCTTAAACCCCAACAACCCGCTTCTCAAATCTGCATACAACTTATGTTTATTTTGTGTTGCATGTATCTGGTCCTTGATTAAGCTAACCTCCTATATTGTATGTTGTAGCCACTCATTCCAATAATCATCAACTCCTAATCCTGGTACCCACACAACTGCATTCTTCCTCTGTTATGTTCCAACGCCGCTAACGATACCATTCCAACCTTTGTCAATACTTCACTTAAATGGTTTAATTCTCTAACTTCTCCTTAGTGATCCACTCAAACTTGCAATCATCCTGGTGTTTACATTGAGTCATTACCATTATGTCTTCAATATCTTTTTCTCCTATTTCTCTTACTTCCCCCTTCCAACAAAAACCCTCCACTTAAGACTATTGGCACCAACACTACTTCAAATACTAATGCAAAAGCGAACTTCCCCACTCTAAGATTAAATTCTAGTAACCTTCTCAAAACACATTTAGGGCCCTTCCATCACTAAGAGCCCTCAATCCAACGCGTTGTTTCTAAAATCCTCCAACGCTTTTGGCCTAAAACTCCACAACTTAACTTCGAGCAAGAGACCGACTTTAAGGCCCTACCCGACCTTTATAAAGGCAAGCAGGTCAAGTTTGACCTTGAATATGCATCCATTTGCCACTACAGACAACAAACACACACCACAAAAGTGCAAACATAACAGGAAAAGGTATAGGAAACAAACTCAACCTATAAATTTCCTCTCTTTTTCCAAAACCTTTAGAATTACGAAAGGAAACTATCTCTGATATAGTCATGAGTGTGCACCGTCATCACTCTTACCAAGATATTTTCTGTTCTTAATGCTTCTAGTTTCACCACTCTGCGCAGTCCATAATCAATAATATGATTGACAGACAACCAATCAATTCCTTCAAGGTTTCACAACCGAAATGCGACAAGCTTGCTCCCCAAAACCAAAAAATCATTTGAAAACTATTACTCTGATACCAAATGTAACATCCCGGTCGGACATTACTAATTTAAATAATTAGAATAGGAAAAAGTATGAAATTGCATTTATAATAATTCCTTTTCCCAAAACGTGGGAAAATTTTTACAACATTTATTATATCGTAATGAATCAAAATCCACAAACTATGATTGTCGATTACAAACTCCGAGTCTGGTAAGATAAATGATTACAAAACGTTTAAAATCCATTAAACAAGAAAACATCATAAATGTTTTCCCCCAAGCTAGTCCCTCTACAAATCTATGCTTCACCAGCACCACCTACAACATCATCTGCTCCCGTGTATCGCATTACACGATCATTGCCAAACACAAACAAATAAGGTGAGCTCAATAGAATAAAAATGCACTACACAATATAATAAATAACCATACAATATTCCAACAGTTCTAAAAGGCCCAAGTCTCATGAAGCACTACGAGAATCACAGAAAAACCCGAAGAAGAGGGAAGGTCAGTGATAAAATCAAGGGCAAGATCCTCCCATGGAGTAGAAGGTGGTGGTATAGGTTGAAGTAAACCAGGGGTTTTCTGAGCAATATATTTAGTTTTTACTCATGTAAAACATTTAGAAATGAAACGTTGAACATCCTTTCTCATTCCTGGCCAAATAAAATTTGCGGACAGGCGGCTAAGAGTTTTTGCGGCACCCATATGACCGGTGAGGGGAGATACGTGGAACTCAGTCAAGAGGAGGGGAATGAAGGAGCAACTTTTTGGTACCCAAATACGTCCCTTGTGAAGTATTAAACTATTAACAATCTTGTAATCCTGGTAAGAATCTAGGGACATAGATATTTGTTGGCACAAGGTGTTAAATTCCTCCAAAGTAGCCAATTCCTTCTTCAGATCATTGAGGAATTGGAATGTGGAATAGAGAGGATCCAATGGGCGGAAGCCATATGAGGATTGTGAATACGTGAAAGAGCATCAGCGACAAGGTTGTGCTTTACAACCTTGTATTTAATTATGTAGTCATATCCGAGAAGTTTAGCCAAATAAACATGTTGCTCCGGGGTTTGGATAGCTTGGTTCATCAAATCCTTTAAATTGCGATGGTCAGTGAGGATGAAAAAAAGGGTGACCCAAAAGGTATTGGTGCCAACGCTTGACTGTAGTGGTGTTGGCGTGAAGTTCCTGAATATAAGTGGAGGAACACAAAAGCTTGGGACAAAATTGTTTGCTGAAATAAGCGATGAGGTGGTTATGTTGAGACAAAACAAAACCCATGCCAGAACCAGGGGCATCTGTTTCAACAAAAAATGGAGAGGTGAAATTTGGGAGGGCGAGGACAAGAGCTCTGGTCATAGCACGTTTTAGAGCCTTAAAGGCCACTTGTGCATCGGAACTCCATTGGAAGTAATCCCTGTGAAGTAAAGAAGTCAATGGAAAAAGCAAGTTTAGCATAATCCTTAATGAAATGACGATAAAACCCCATTAGGCCTAGAAATTCATGTAGGGACTTTTGAGAAGATGGTGTGGGCCATGCAAGCATGGCATCAATTTTGGAAAGAACCAGCTCCACTCGCGCACCGGAGATAATATGACCCAGGTATTCAATTTTTGATTGTCCAAAAATACATTTCGAATATTTGAGAAAAAATTGGCCCTATTGGAGTAAACAAAAAACCAACTAAAGATGACAAATGTGTTTCTCATAAGTCTTACTGAAAACAAGGATATCATCGAAGAAAATGATGACGAAGCGGCGCAGGTAAGGACGGAGTAACTCATTCATCATTGCTTGAAAAGTGTAGGGGGCGTTACAAAGCCCGAATGGCATCACTAGATATTCATAGTAGCCGTGATGGGTATAGAATGTTGTTTTATTAACATCCTCGGAAGCCATTCGAATCTGATGAAAACCTTGGGCCAAATCGAGCTTAGAGAACCATTTCGCAGAATGAAGGTCATCAAGGAGTTCGTCAAAGGTAGGGATAGGAAACCTATCCTTGACAGTAATAGCGTAAAGGGCCCGATAGTCGACGCAGATAAGCCATGTCCCGTCTTTCTTACGAACAAGGAGGACTGGTGATGAATATGGGCTATGACTAGGTTGAATTAAGCCATCACGAAGCATGTCGTCAATTTGGTGCTTGATTTCTTGTTTCTGAAAATGGAGATAACGGTAGGGACGGGCATTGACAAGGGAGGCATCTGGTATCAAATGGATATGGTGGTCAGTGGGTCGGGATGGAGGTAAAGAGTGAGGGGTGTGGAAAAGAGAGGGAAAGTGTTGGAGTAGGTGTTGTAACAGAAGGGAAAGGTGAGTGAGGGGCTCTGGAAAGGGTTTTGGGTAAAAAGGGTTCAGTAGAATCAGGCCCAATAAGAATGTGAAAATAAGCTGCAATTCCATTGGTTTGGGCCAAGCGTTTAACTTGATGATGATTTATCTCGGCGGGGACCAAATGGGATCCACCCTAGATTTCAACCCATTTAGCATCCTTCATGAAACGCATCGTGAGATGGGAATAATCAGTGACGATAGGGCCAAAGGTTTTAAGCCAATTGACTCTAAGGACTAAATCGGTGCCTGCAAGGTCCACGACAAAAAGGTCCATTGAAAAAGAATGAGTCTAAAGGATGACGACAACATCTGTAAAAATATTTGCACAGGTAAGATGAGCACCATTTCCAACCATGACGGTTAGGGGTGTAGTGTCGTGGGAAGTAAGGCCAAGAAAACAAACCACATGTGCTTGGATAAAATTGTGAGTACTACGTCATCAATCAAAACGACTACCTCGTGACCATGTATTGAACCCAATACACGAAAGGTTTCAGGAGTTGTATGACCTGATAAAGCGTGCAAACTAATGTGGGCTAAAAAGGGGTCAGGAGCATCTGCTAAATTGTTAGAATTAGGGTTATCAAGAGATGGGATGGTATTAGGAACATGGTCAGGGGAAATATCCTCGTCTGCGACTAAGAGAAGAAAACGGGATTTGCATTTATTTTTGCGATTCCATCGTTCATCGCAATTGTAACAAAGACCCTTGTCACGACGGGTAGCGAGTTTAGTGGGAGTCAAACGTTTGAGGGATGGCTTTCGGGGGGTGGGTAAGAGAGTTGGGGTGGGAGAAGGTAATAATGGGGGTATAGAGGATAAAGGGAGCGCAGGGATAGGGTTTTGTGGGTGAGGAAAATGAGAATGGTTAGGGCATTTGGCTTTAGTGAAAGCCTCTTGTAATTTGGCAAGGGCGACAACTTGGGGAAGGGTGATGGGTTGTAAAGCTTGGAGCTCGTGGCGGATTTCAGGAATAAGACCCGAAATAAAATAGCTGAGGAGGAAGGAAGCGGGAAGGCCGACAATGCGGTTGGCAAGACGTTCAAAGTCAGCAAGATAATCGTTCACTGAACAGCGTTAAGTAAGTTTGCATAGAGTACCCTAGGAGTCATCGTAAAAAGGTGCGAAACGTATTTCAAAGCCTAGAGGAAAACAACCCATGACGGAATCCGATTGTCACGATATAACCATTGTACCAACTAAGAGTAGGGTCGTCAAGGTAAAACACAACAATTTGAAGACGATTGACGTATGGAGTACCATGGTAATCAAAAAATTGAGAAATCGTGAAAATCCAAGACACAACATTTGTCCCATCAAATTGGGGAACATCCAATTTCATGCGTGGACCGAGTTGTGGAGACGAAAGTAGGGTGGTGGCAGAATGGCATTCAAGGGTGGAGATTTGATGAATAAGATTGTCAAGTTTGGAGTGGAGGGAGCTCTGATCGTTGGTGATAGTAATCTGAGCCTGGGTAAGTTGGGCAACGACTTCCTCAAGGCGAGAAAGGGCTTGGGCTTGTTGGTGAGCACGAGTTTTAGCCATGGGAGAAAAATCAATGAGACCAAATTGATAGGAACAGAAAAAAAAAGAATATCCTGAATTGGAGGTCAGGATCAATCCTCCTAAAAAGAGAGAAATATATTCTGAAAGTTATATGTTATGTCTTATTCATATGAGCATTACAATGCTTATATAAGGTGAACCATAACAGAATTGTAACAGAGAGCAAATAACAACTTTCACTCAATGAAGAACAACTGTCTACTGATAGATTTGGCAAATATTTAGTGTTCGTAGTCCTCCATTTGGTGATGCGTTTAGACCTAACTCCTTCATCATTTTTAGGCCCATTCTTCATGACATTGGGTTCATCCTCGGTATCAATAACAACTTCGGTATTTATTGGGATGTGGTTCCTATCAACTGCCTATGAGAGGCATGATGTAAAAGCTTTGAGATTTGGAACTAAATTGTTGTTAAAATTTGTGAAGTGAATCACTAAGTTCTATTTTCTTAGGCTGCGGTTTAAATTGCATTTAACTTGTTTGTTTGCTTGTAGAAGGGTTGGAAGGGTTAGAAACATTGGATTATCTTGACAACTTGTAGGAAAGGAAACACTTTACTAAACAAGGGAATGTAAACATTTGAATCAGAAGTAAGATTCTTACCCTTTCAACTTTGCTTTAGAACATTTCTTTAATGAGAGAGATTATGCTTCTTAATTTGATTTGTTAATCTGCGTTTTACTGGTTTAGTATATCTTAACATTTAAGTTTTTCTAGTTTATATGATGGAGCTGCCCACTCAGAATTAAATTTGATTTTATTTTGAGTTGGGTCTTGTTAATAGGCTGACTCTGTAATTTTGCCAACATATGGTGTGCAGGGTGAGGCATGAAGAGTGATTAACGTGTTAGTGAGGAAAGTGCAGAACGGAAAGTTGTAAGTATTAAGCATATTAGTTTGTTGAAAGTTTAATTTATAATTTATTCAAATAAGTTACCACGAAGATAAGAGATTATATCTTAAAAACATGTTTATCTCGTATATTGTATTCTTTCTATTTTATGTATGTTGCAACTACATCACACCACCCACCAACTTTCACTTGCTTGGCCTTTTGGTTTGTCATGAGAAAGTTGCTTGGTTGTTCTATTGTCTCTGTTCTAACTTAACGTCAATATCAACGGTGGTGATTTAGTTTCATCTAACTTAAACAAAGGTTATAAAGCTTAAACGTTTCTCATTATACCCAAAACTATATGTATCCCCTCATGAGTTATTCTCTAAATTGTATAGGATGCTTCTACTCTACAACAATTGGAGAATTGAGATGCTATGAAAAGCCAAAGAACAAGATTACTGCAGTACCTACCTAAGAAGAGGAAATCTGGGGTGCCACCTTCAAGGTAACTAAATGACAAGAGTTTAAGTACTATTGTTGGTACAACTCTTAGTTCTCTCTGCAAAATATTATTTTCCTCTGTTTAGAATAGAGAACCAGTCCAAATAGTAATGGGAGGTTAACATTGCACTAAATCAAAAGTTAGGTTTCCAAGATGAATGGGTTAGACTAACTTAAACTCAGTCTCCACATCTGTTTCTGGAGTTTAAAAAAGTTAAGAATAGAAATTAATTATGCAAATAGGATTGCAAGTCGTAACGAAATTTTAATATACCTTGAGACCTCTACAAGTCGTAACTATACGACGTCTTTGGCTTGGGTTAGCAAGAAAGAAATTGGAAACTCCACCATACAAAATATTATGTATTTAAGTCCTTACAACTCGACTTCCAAAATTGATTTTTGGTTTATTTCTTGAATTTTGCTATTAACTTGGGTGAATTTTCAGGTGGAGGGTCAACGGTTCTTGCAACCATAGAGTACTAGATCCATTTTCGATTACAATACGGTGTGATGCATTAATGGAGTGATGAGTTTATGTGGTTGTGACTATAAGACAAGAAAAAGGGATCATGTAAAAACCTTTTGGTAACTATGAGAAAAGTGTAACTATAATAGTAGTAGTTTGTTCATTAGAGATATGATGTAATAAAAATGTGCTTTCGGCCTCATTTTATACAAAGTGTGTTCACGTAAGATGATGAATGTTAGAACAATCTAATATAAAAATATAAAAATAAAAAATATTCTTAGATGAAATAGATTCCCATATTCTTAACGAAAAAATTATATTCATGTTGTAATATAATTTTAATATTATAGATTCTTAACAAATATTTATATAAAGCAAACTATTATTTTAATAAATAATAGAGATGGAGGTTTTAAATCTTTGAAATAAAATAGCTATAAATAAAAGAAGTTTCAAACTTTTATAAAATAATAGTCACCCATAAAAAAGGTTAAAACCTTTCACAAAAATATCTCCATATAACTTGGATATTAGAAATTGTCCAAAACTTCGCCAACTCTAACTGAAATTTCTGCAAATTAATTCTCAAGGGGTAAAAACCTCCACAAATTAAAATAAAAATCCCCACAAAATAACTATTTTTTTTTTTTGTAGTGAAACAGTATTTATTAATAATAACTATGACCCGTAATTTTTATGTATTAAATTTTACCTGATGGAATGGTTCGATTGAGAAGAAATTTCCAGGTTGGAGGCTCTTGGTGGTTAATCACTTGTTAGGAGTTTCCTCTTTCGAGATGAAGAATTTTCAATGAAAAACATGTTTGAGTTCAACTGTTGAAGATCTTCCTCAAATACCCAACGATACCCGTAATTCTTCACCACAACACGTAAACCTTTAGGATTACAAATAACAGTTTCAAATTCAATTTGATGAAGATCATGCTTGGTATCTAAATAATCAATGAATTCTTCCCCAGAGTGAAACATAATCCACAAGTGATCTAACTCAACTGTCACTAGATCTTTCTCGAAATATATTGGAACTCCTGACACGTAGAAATCATTGACAATGTATTCAATGGTAGAGTGACCAAAAGGATTATCATCCAAATTCATAGGATCTTCGTGTGTGACAAATAGAACACAAAATGCAACTCCAATCCAATTTGGGTCATCTATAACATCAGATGGGTCCATACTTATCGATGTACTTGGCTTTTGGTTATTGAACCACTTTGGAATTTCATTTCCAGGAATAACTATTTCCATCCTTTGAGGTGGCAAGTAAACCTGATTAAAGAAAGGACAATGATACTTTAACCCACTTTTTTTGACCCACTTTTAACCCACCACTTCAATCACCATTAGATCATACATCACATCACCAAAAAGAATAAAAAAAGATGATCTAATGGTGATTAAAACAATGGATTAAAAGTGGGTCAAAAAAAGTGGGTTAAAATATCATTTTCCTTAAAGAAAATTCAGTTATACATAAATAGTGTACACAAAAAGTGAGATACGAAATAAAGGATGGAGTGGTCACCTCAAGATTTTGCGTCATCCAAGAAAAAACCGTGCTATAACAGTGTTTCATATCTCTCAGCTTGGGGCAATCAAAAATTAATAATCCTGTGTATACCCCAGTTGATCTTACTTTTATTGTCGGAAGCTCGGGCAAATATTCCAGCTGCTTGCAGTGTTCCAAGTTCAGCCAGTAAAGATTGGAAAGTTGTTTGATGGTGTTTGGGAGTGTCACAAATTTATTTCCCCCCAAATCTAATATTTCCAAACTACTTAAGTTCCCAATTTCATCTGGGATTTGAAGTATACTACAGAAGCTTATGTCAAGATAGTACAACCACGGGAGAGGAAAAGACAAAGAAGACCATGACAAACCACGTGAATGTTGAGGTTTTGCAGGGTAGAAAAAATCGAAAGACGACATTAGAAGTTTGTATATAGAGGATGTTGGCAATTGGATGATATTTGTATTTTTATCAACTTTCTCCAAATGTTTTGTGACCTTTGAGTCCCTTAACATCTTACTATTATGTAAATTTGAACAGCCGGAGAGATCTAAGAACCTGAGAGAACTGATCCCCATAAGGATATTCAGATTAAGAACAAGATTTTTACAATTTTTCAAATTCAATTCTTCAAGTTGTCTTAGATTACCAATGGATGAATCAATATGGACAACTTCTATGCATCCTTCAAGATCAAGAGAATTAAGACATTCAACCTCTCTTAAGTTTGGCACCTCAATAAGATTTTTACAATTTCTCAAACGCATGTGACGAAGTTGCCTTAGAATACCAATGGATGGATGGATTTGGACTAGTTTTATACATCCTCCAAGATTAAGATCCATAAGAAGTGGAACCTCACTTAAGTCTGGTACCTCAATAAGATTTTCGGAGTGATTGAGATCCAGTGTTTTCAAATTGGGCAGACACTATAAGAGAAACATAAGTAAAGCAAATTTCAATCTTCCATTAAAAAAGGTTAATAGAGATATTCTAAAAGAAAAAAATTTAACCTTCCCCTTATTTTTTGTAAATATAAGTTGAAAAAAATGAGATGAAGTATCTTTATATTTAACCTTTAAATTAAGATAAAAAATTTGAAAAAAAAAATCATGTAAAAGAAAGCTAAGAAAATGTGAGATGGAGCTTCTTTTTGCTCTTTTAAAAAGCAAAAAAATTCTAAACACAAGAATAAGTACCTTTTTTCCTTTCCATAATTGCTTGATATTGCTACGAGGCAGGATCAGTTCTACAAGTTGATCTGGATGGAACGTTGATGGTAAAGACGTCCAAGGAAAGTTATACCAAAACAGATATCTCAGTTCATTCGAGATGTAGTCGAGAGTTCCAAAACAATTCACATCGATCAGAATTAGCAACTCAAGGTGACCCATTTTTGATAGAGCATCCACTCTTATCCTTTCTTGTACAAACCCTGGATTTTCTTGAATAACTATAGCTTCAACATTTTCGTCTTCCTAAGGCATTTTATAGAAAAAAAAAAACTATTACTTTTTTAATGATTAAAAATTTCCGAAGAATGAGAAGCTAAGAATACATTTTCCTAAAAATTTTGTTTACCTTATTTATCTTCATGACCTTTTGGAAATCCTTGTAGCTCCACAGTCTGCTCCACTTAATTGGTTCTTTGGGTGCTTTTTCTCGAACAATATTCTTACCCAACTCTTTCAACAAGTCATGCATTTCAATCTTCTCATCTTCACAACTTATTAGTGATTTATCGATCAAAACTTTTATACTAATGTCTGGATGAAATTGTCGATACTCAAGAAGATTCTCCATTTGTGATTCCCAATATGAATGATTAATGGGTAAGAAACAAGCAATTTCAAGAAATAGTTCTTTCTCTAGATTCTCCAATCCATCAAAACTTATTCGCAACACATCCATGATATCTTTGCTTGGATTTTCTTTTATTCTAGTCAATGCACTTCTCCATTCACAAACATCTCGACCGTGTAAAAATGAGCCCAATACTTTAATTGCTAACGGAAGACCACTGGCATACTTCAGTGCCTCGAATGTCAACTCCTTGTATTCTTTCGGAATATCGTGAGATTTGAAAGCTTTTTTGCAAAATAATTGAAGAGCTTGAGTTTCATTCAAGACTTCAACATTGTAAACTTCATTTACTCCATAATTTTGTAAGATATGAGAATCTCTAGAAATTATGATGAGTCTACTCCCTGCACCTAGATATTCAGGACGCAAACCCAATTTCTCTAATTGTTCAACTTCATCTACATTATCAAGAACCACAAGCATCTTTAAATGACGTAGTCTAGTTCTTATCAACATAGTTCCATGGAAAACATTTTGTATCTCCATATTTTTTACTTCATTTAGAGCTTGAGAAAGAAGTTGTTTTTGTGCACTTGTCGCTCCAAAATTGAAATAAATTTTGCTTAAATCATCAAGGTAACAAAAAGAATTATATTGAGGAGATATTTTTTTAAACAATGAAGTTGCAACTGTTGTCTTTCCTATCCCACCCATCCCACAAATTCCTACAATGCGAACAATATCATTTGCACTCAGATCTATATAACTTCTTCCAATTCTTTAACACGAGAATGCATCTCAACTAAATCATCTCCAAAACTCCAAATTTGATTACGACCCAATATGTCAAATACCTTTCCAACAACATTTTCAATTTCTTCATGTTGTTGCCTGTGCGACCAAAGTTCAATCATCACTGAGAGTTTAGTTAATACTTTGAAAAACAAAATAGAATATATAACATAAAAAATATGGTTATGTGTTCTTACTTATTTTGCATGTCCCACCCACAACGATCGCAACTTGTTTTGAGAGCTTCCCTCCATTCTTTTATCATTCCCAAGTCATCTTTGAACCTTTCTTCGTGTTCAGCAAAAGCTTTTGCAAACTCTCCACTCTGTTTTCGTACCTCAGAAGGATCGACATCATAGAAAATAGGGAGCAAAGTTCGACCCGTTTGT
>Ga0214543_1003375_pt1 | contig 31017 bp, 22 predicted proteins | sample CNSS2metaG_FD_160094 | JGI IMG/M metagenome (GOLD analysis project Ga0214543, IMG submission 160094) | Root nodule microbial communities from cowpea collected in UCLA plant growth center, Los Angeles, California, USA - CNSS2 | ecosystem: Host-associated > Plants > Roots > Nodule | place: USA... | reverse complement strand
AAAAATATATTTATTTATATATATATATATATATATATATATATATATATATATATATATATATATATATATATATATATATATATATATATATATATATATATATATATATACCTTTTAATGATATACGATTGTCCTTTGAGTGCTATATAACAAAGAACTTTGTACTTGCACCTTGTATTCAATTGAGATTTTTTTTTTATATTTAATAATAAAATAGTTGTATTTATGAATAAAAAATAAAATATGCTAAAATACATTTTACTTAGTTTGGCAAACAAGGAATATTACGCCATACATGTATTACTAAAATATTATTTTGCACGTATCTAAATAATATTGCCCTCCATTTGTAGCGGAACGCAACTAGGGAAGTACAAAACGCAATATACATTACAATAAATTTAGAGCATTTACTCTAAGTTTCCCTATTAAGTATTTACTTTTTGTTTAATTAAAAAAAAGGTGACCAAGGCCTAAAATTTCCAATATATTTATTTTGGTGTAAAAAAGCGACAAATTATTTTAAGTATTTCGAAAGTGGAACGCATATATTTCTAATATCTATTTCTTGAATGGATGCATAAACCGATAAATAAAAATCACTCCTTACACTTCTGTTTAAGTTATGCAAACACGTTAGCTTGTAATGATATTTGGATTATGTTATTTGATTTTTTTTTTTTAAAATTGCATGATATATGCAGAAATTGTTAGTTTAATTTGATTCACCAAATTTTCATATATTCTTTTTAAAAGTGGTCATAAAAAGACTATAACAAAAAATTGACGTGCGTTTTTCTTTTCTTTTCTTTTTCGTATACCACATTTGTTGATGAACATTTTTTTAGTTCATAAATATTTAACATGATGCTGAATTTAACTAGACTTTTTACTAAGGGACAACTATACATTTTTATTGAGTGAAGCAAAACAAAAAAAGACAGATACAAAAATAAAATAAAAGAGAAATAAAGTAAATGATAATGCGATTGTTGAGTAGACAAAAATAAAAAGAAAGAAGTTATAACTTCATATTTTATAATAATCATGTATGAAACTATAAAATTAATAAGAATATGAAACTATAAAATTAATAAGAATATAAAACTATAAAATTAATAAGAATATAAGATAAAATATAATAAAATTTATTAGGTTATTATGTTATTGAGTCTGCTGGTTTGTAAAAATTTGACCTGCATAATCCACAATCTACACGGGTCAGAGGCGGAGCGGGACAAACTGGTCCACGGTTCACATAAAAAAAAACTTACACTTGTGTATGCTGCTTACTTCCTTCTAGACTTTTTCGTGAACATTACAAAGTCATGTATAAGAGAAAAAGACAAGTATTATGTATGTTTGAATGTGCTAAAATTTGAAAATTTCAACATGCATGTTAAAGTACAAATATGAATATAATAAAAATGTTGGATTATCAATTGATCATTAAGCTCTCTAAAATCTATGCTTAATTTTGTAAACTTGCTAAAATTTTTCAATTGAACACTAAGAGGTTTATCATAAGAAAAAAAATAAAACAGTGCGATATGCGAGTCAGAACCTATGCAGAGCGAGCCAAATTTTTTAACCTGTAATTTCAAAACGGGACGGACCGACACGACTTGCATTTTATAGGTCAAGTATGAGGTGGACCTAATCAATCCCGACAGCCTGCACTACCACCCATGCTTTTTTGAACATTCACTTTGTTAAACATTGGTATGATACTTAAAATAAACTTAGTTACATACCTAATCTTCATTAAAAATAGAAACGCATTTTATAAGATTATTTGCCAAGGAGTTTATCCTGTTCATTGAGTGCTTATGAACGAAATAAAGAAAAAATACCGTTTTTTAATAAATGAATTTCGTTACATATGTAATGAACTTTTCCCTTCTTTTTTTTTTCAGCAATTATTTATTTATTTTTCATTTATAATTTAATTTATATTATAACGGATTGTCACATTCTTAGAAATTTAAATTCAAAATATTCAGTTTATTTTACGAATACATTTTATTTATTTACTTCTAGTTAAGATACATAAATGCTCGCTAATTGATTTATTCGAAGAGGAATATTTTCTTATTAACGTGATCAACCAAATTATATTTAGTTGGCTGTTAATTTTACATAAAATTATTAGAATGAAGTGACTAAGAATGCCATTTCAAACAGCAATGACTTTAATCAATTTATTTAAAGACATGAGAATTATGATATTAACAAATGTTTTACCAACACCACATTACACACATAACTTTATATTTCAAGTACTATATGTCCAATCGAAAAGCTATGTTTTGTAGTTTTCATAACTAAGTTGAAACATGTCCACATGTCAAACGCATAATTAAATGGCAAATTAAGCTATAATAAGAAAATTTGGTTGACCATTGTGAGAGTAATTATCTTTGGAGTGTTAATAATGATCCTTCCACAAATCATTTATTGGCCGAAATAAAGAGCTTTCAAAACTGTGAATAGGAAGCTTTCACCATGCACTTTATTCACCGTTTCTTTCCTCTGTGCTCCATGGAATATAATATGCATTTGTGCTTCAAAGATAAAAATAAAATTGTGAATCTAGGTAATAGAATATAACCATGGTTCGTAAAAAATAAAATAAAATATATTTTTTGTCACTGTGGAAATTGAAATTATTCTCCTCTCAAAACTTTACCCCAATTTTTAAAATACATTAATTTAATCATTTTAATTAGATTGTTTATGTTTCTCAAATGTTTTGAAACCTCAAATAAACTTAACAACATTTGGTTAAAATAACTAAATACACATATTTTTAAAGTTTGAGAATTAAAATTAGACCAAAGTTTTGAAAAGGAATTAATTCCAATTTTCACTTAAAGTTAATGGGCCAAAGACATATTTAACCCAAAATAAAAGTATATGAAAATAGTATTTACGCGATCTTGACATTGAATTTATTGAAAATCTAAATTTAAGGTTTACGTTAAACAAAAATAAAAAAGTTAAATATCATACAAGAAAAACATAGATAAAATTGTTATTTTAAGATTTTTAGTTGAAAATAACATCAATTTTTTCCGTAAGTTAAATCCATATATAATGAAATTGTATCTCTTTGATGATCGACTCACTAAAATTAAAGACGTAAAATTTTGGATTGAATAAGAAATTTTGAATTGTGTCTTATCATTGTTCATGTATGCAAAGTGGTCCTTGGTGATTGCATGGAAACATTACCCCCACAAAGTTCCTTAGGGTTTGTCTTTTTGACCTACCAAGTTAAATAGAAGATGGACACGGGTGGAGTATAAAGTTGAATAAAGAAAAGGGTCGGGAAAGAAAGGCAGAAATAAGAGATGCCATTAGAATAATTATTATTGGCGAAAAAGGTTGAATAAGGTGTAGTTGTGCTAAAATCTGATTGGCACACTAACCAAAAACTAATTTTGAATGTGATGAGGAGGAGCAAGTGGAGCAAAGATTCTCAATGGATTGGCTCTCAAAATTCCTGTTGGCTGGGTCAGGACGAATGTATACGATAGCAATCATTCCCAAGGACAACTACTTTATCTATGCTTCGAGCATTGTAAAATCACCACATATTTTCTTTCATTGTCACACAAGTTTAAAATTACTTCTACATGTAATCACAGTTTATTCACATTGCTTGAGACTTTAAATCTGAATTGCCATAATTAGAATTTGAGAGATTATGATTCTACAACGATAGTAACATAAAACAGAATTGGAATTGAGCTTCCAAAAGTTTAAGTGACATAATTACAATATCATGAGTAAATTACTTACATAATGATTAGGTATGATTCCTTTAAGAAATGATTGTCAGAGAGATATAATATTAATTAGACATAAATTCAATTTACGTGTAAAATATTGATATTAACTTCAATCCACAACATTAATCCAAAACATTAAAATTTTTTGATTCATAAGTTTTATTCTTATATAATAATAAACTTTCTCACTTTTAATTGGAATTTTAACTTATATTTTGTCTACCAGAAAAGCACATAAAACATAAAAGCACAATTGTGTAGACAATGCATCCATACTCAAGTGGCAAGACATTTTTTTTGTGTGATAACTTCGAATTTTTTTCTGGTTATACGATTTTGATGGGATTGGGGAAATTACACTGAACCAACCATTTTTTTAAAGTAGTATTCTCTTCTCTTCGTATCCCCACCCTTATGCTATAGCTAGGCCGTTATATATTAGTATCTTCATAATTCATTTATTCCAGACTTTTTGGCTCCAAATATGAAGTTGCACAAAACCAAGACAACAAAGTTAGTGACTTTATACGAGGACATGACAACGCTTTAAGGAAATTTTGCATACATATTTTAACAACATAGGAGTGAACATGTATAAAGTTTTTTTTTTTTTGTGTGTTCATTGTAGTTACTGTGTTGTGAAGTGGTGATAGGATTATGATATGATATTTGATGGTGGAAGTTAGGTTTCTCACGAGAAGAGTGGTAGGAGTTGTGTGTGGAGAAGGCAAAAGAGAAGGTTGGTGGCAACAGAAGAAGAAAAGGGAATGGCACGAGAGAAATGTAAAATTTGGGAAAGTGGAAAGTATATGATGGATTCTGAAAGTTGGTTATGGAAGTAGCTAGGCCTCCATCATATATTGAGGCAGTGCCAGATTCTAGAAAGAGAAAAAAGAGAGTCCTTGGAGATGGGTTAAGTTCCATGTGAAATTGTCACATGTAAAGAGAAGGCCATTACCTTGTCAATGAAGACGTTCCTTTTTCTGTTATCCCCCAGAATCTTATCGAACGCATCTTAGTTTTACAATTGGCAATGAGAGAAAAAAAGAGTTAAAAAGAATTTTTTTGACACATTTTAGAGATCATTTACCAAAAGGGTAGATTTTTATTTGTGTGACTTGCACAATTATATAGTTGAGAGTTTATGGTAATAGTACCTAATGCTCGTATTAAGTTAAGATTGAGAGAGAATGATGAGAGGTGTAAGTTTGAAGATTGAGAATTTGACAAAGTGTAAAATGGAGGTTGATGGGGAAGAAGGACAAAGAGTACGTCTTCATAGAGGCCTCTGTTATTGGGTATCTAAATGATTATAATGTGAATTATCGTACATAAGAAAAGGACTTGCTGAATTATGGCCCTTAGACATACACTGAACTCGTCTTTGGTCTTTAACCTACTTTTTCTCAGACCCTTCCATTTTGTATCAACCGTTCATTCTCACATGATATGATGCGTATCCAATTTCACCACTGCTCTCTAGTTTCAACGATCCCAACTGGATCAAATCATGACGCTAAATCTAGGTTTTACTTATTCTGTTATTATTGTTCCATTGTGGGATGTTAGCCACACATTATTTAAACTTTCTCTTTTACAATATGGTCTAAAATCTCGAGAAGAAAATGACACGATATTTTTAAACATTTCTCATGATAAATTCCAGCCGAATCAATTTTAATACTGATTACTACGCTACTCTGTAAAGTGCAACTATTTAATATAAAGAGTGATGGATACAGTAACATTATTTAGACAACCCAACCAGTCCAACGTTTATTTGTGGTAAAGACAAAGACTGCATCAATCACAACCCCGCAGAATTTGGACCGTACGATAAAAGGCGAGAAAAATAACTTGGGTGGAAGTAGTAGTAAAAGGGCATAAAAAGGTATTTGTTAACTGTATTCGACAACGGTTTTGTTTGTGTTAGGTGAGTTCCGGTGCATGGTTAACAAATATACTAGTGCAATAAAACAAGAATATGCAGAGGAGGGCCAAAAAGAAAAATACAAGGCTAGATTGACTGTTATGTGGAGCATAAGAGTTGGCCGATAATTGAGGGCATAACAAAAAAAAAAAAGGAAAGAAAGAATATATCAATGCATGTCTAGCAGAGCCAGAATCAGCTTTCAATCATTGGTTCAGGACCAGATGGTTCAGTGTGACTTCTATTTGCTTGATGGACGGAGTTAAACAAAATGTCCTTGATGACCTACACAGAAGAAATTGATCATTGCATTTCAGAAGCAAAGTAGAGAATAATTTAATGAGGGGGGTAGCAAAGCAAGTTACCTGTGACATCAGACCATGCACCTGCTCCACAGTTATTTTGGCACTGTCACGAGTAATTTTAGCAAGAGGAGATTCTTCCTGCAAATCATGGAAATGTCGGTATCAGGTATGCAAGGAGAGAAAATTAGTGGGAGAGGGTAAAGAACGTTAACATCAACATTGAGTGGCATTCATAGATGATCATAAACAAAGTTGATACAGAGCAGCTTCAAATTATCAACAGTCAAAGACCTACTAAACATTTGCATGGTTATGGTTTTTTATCGGTTTCAATTTTCTCGTCACCAAAGTTATTAAAAAGGTACAAATTAAAAAATTCGACAAGAATCAATCAGGAATTTATAATTAGCCATTGCAATTTGTCCCAGATTTTCGCTTGTGACAACTGCGTACTTTTTTTCAGTATAAAAAAAAAGCTTTTTGAAGAACGGGATTCAATAAATGAAGAATAGTTTAGCGCCCCGCTTTTTGGCAGGGAGAATTCTCATATATGTAAACAGTTAGCCACACCACCACAGCATATATTATATATAGTTTTGGCAGTATGAATATATTCAATGGCCATATCCATCATCATGACCAAGAGGGTAATAATATATACAGAAATTTTACACAGTGCAGGAGAATTGCTCCAACACAGAAATAACTTCCCACCATGGAAATGTGGAAATGATATGTATGTAGCACAATGATATATCATGTAAATAATCAAACATCACATAGTATTTTCCATTTAGTACATGTATGTGCGCACAAGCCCACACATATTCGTCAAGGTTAGTAATAACAGACCAGTAAATTGACCAAACTAAATCTAAGATGTCATGGAGAATCCGATATTAAAAACTAAGAAGGCACAGTATCAGCAGTCTTCAGCAAAAAACTAATCAGGCGCCATTTGAAGTCTAGTACTTCAGTAATCCCAACATTTGATTCTTTTACAAATGACTTGGCCAAACAGAAACAGGGTCACAGTGGGGACAACTGACAACCCCAGTCGGTAATGCATTAATTCAATAGTTCCAATTATTTTTTTTTTTTTTGTAAAAACATCACATTTAAAGGGAAAAGTAAGAATTAAAATAAGACCGATTGTGATTCTGTTTTCTTTAGCTATATAGCTTAGGCAAACCAAAACAGGATCCCAGTGGCAACAACCTCATTCTGAAATGCATTATCCAGTTTACAATAATACTGTTATTGTGAAAACAACACATTTGAAGGGAAAAGTAAGGATCGGATATAAACGACCAATTTTGATTCTGTTTTCTTTAGTTTTGGGGTATGGGAAGGAAAATTGACAATGGAGTGGATATAGGTTATAGGGGTTGAAAATTCCTCTTGCAAACAAAAAAGTGAAAAATACAATGAAAAACAAAGATGCCAAAGCAGAAGTTAGTCCACAAGCTCAACCATCCAACATCTAGGTCATGACTCATTGTTGTAATAAAATTGATTGATGAAAGACGGTGTCAAACAACTTTACCAGCTAAGTTGGCCAATGTCTAACAGACAGTCATTCTTGAATAAAGTAAACTGATTACAAGTATGCACTTCCAAACCCCTTAAAAAGAATAAACCAACAAGGTTCATGATTATTTTAGTAGAAGGTAATGAATCAAAAATTAATTAGGATGTTCTATATTATTGGTATATATCTAAATTCTCAACCAGTTATGCTAAGTATGGAGGATCCAATAAAGCTATATCAATTTTAACACCGACATAGCTCATACATATTAATTCTGGTCAATTATATTTATTCTATTTTCTTTCTTGATGAAAATAAAATTATGTTGATAGGGGAACTACTACCACCATTTAGGGCTTTTTTTTATAAAAATTTAAGCAAAATTAATTTGAATCGCTGAACATAACTAGGATGTGTGTCCACCATACTATATTTATATTGAAAGTTTTTTCAAAGGAAAGAGTGAGAATTAATTTTCCAACACCAAAACTGGCAGGGCAATTAATCATTTATGCAAAGCCAGTAAGACCCAAAATAATAAAAAGTGAAAAAGGATGTGAGGTAAGAAAAACTCTTGCAGGTATGAACATCTTGATGCTGACATAGCACTTGAGCTACAAAACGTGTGAGAAAATCCATCCATAACATGTATGACTTTAATACTAAAATGAAATTTGGTATAATACTACAACCAAGGCAGTCAAAATTGCTCTCTGGAGCGTAAGATCAAATGTGCCTACAATCTACTCCCTCTCCCATCTTAAGTCACCTCAAGGTAGTGATTTTGGTGGACCACATCGGATTGCCATTGCAGATCACAACTCAAGTAGAATTCTGTTTCTCACAAGTGTGGGAGCAGTTGTTGTTGCGGCCCTCAACACTCCTCACTGAAGCGCCTCTCGTGGTCTTAGCATACCTTGTGGTGTCTCTCATAGCACCTACCTTTCCCTATTTCTAGGTTATTTTCTTGGGTTGGGTTGCATGACCCGATTTTATGACCCAGAACTTAAGCCCAACTTTTTTCCTTCAAAACCCAGTTACTTAACCCAGTTCACCACATTGCCTAAAAGCCATCAAGTATAATCCCCTCCGGCTAACAATTTGGAGAAATAAGGTTGGTTTGGTGGGATTTAGAAGGGAGGATGGAAGAGATTGTAGGTTCAACTCCCCCGTTAACAAAAATTAATAATTAACAATTGCCGATCAAAAGAAAAAAAAAACAAATCAATGCCTAAAAACTGCTGAGTCATGACTGCCTCTATTCTATAAATAAAAAATGTTGCATACATGCTGCCAATGCTACTCTCCCTTTACCAAAAACAAAGAATTTTGCTCTCCCTATGGCTATTTAATATCAATTCTACTCACTCCCATTCCATTCCATCTTTCTCTCTTTTTGTTTATTACCACTACTACTGATACCATAGAGAATTGTATATGTTCTGAATATATTGTATCTAATGCAGACCACACCATATGTATTTATACTATTTTAGAGAGTCAAATATAATAAAAACACCTAATAATTAGGAATCAATCATTCTAATTTTCTAGATTATGTAACGGTTAATTTCCTACAAATCTGTAACGGCTGATTACATTCTAACACCATTGAATTGCAGCATACCACTTTGCTCTTCCTTTAAAATAAACCAAATTGCATTGTACCACCGATCACTACTAATCCTTGTCATTTTTTTCCCCAATAATTGAAAAGACTTCAAGCTCCTCTGTACCCATGGCTCCAAAAAATGATACGAAAAATAGGAATGATATAGCTTGGAAGCATAGTAATTCAGATGATGGAGATACTAGGAAACTTCAATTCAAATACTTAGAAGGTAATAAAAACAAGAGTTTATCAGTTGAAGCATCACATGGCTGGTACTCACCAGGATATTGGAGCATGCAAGGGTGTTTATAGTCTTATAGATGAAGTGAAGAAGGAAGTTGTGAAATTGTTATTGGTTTGCAACAAAATTTGATCAAGAAACCAAGCCTTAATAAGGAGGGGGAAAGTGCAGAAGCTGGTGACAAAAGAAAAATCAACAAAACATATAATGCTGACAGACCTAGAAATAATTGAGTAGTTAGCACACAAGCCAACATCGACACCATGTTTAAGGTGTCAGAGAGGAAGCATGCAAAGCAACTGCTAGGTTTGTCTACAACAATGATATACCTTTCAATGTGCCAAAGAGTGAACAATTCAGTGTTATGTTTGATTTGGTTTTAAGGCATGACCTTGGATTTAAATCTCCATCCTATCATGAGATTAGAGTCCAATATTTGAAAGCAAGTGAAAAATACAGCACTTCCTTTACAAGTACAATGGGATGAATGGAAGAAAACAAAATGTACGATTATAACTGATGGCTGGTATGATAAGAAAAGAAGGACAATGATATACTTCCTAGTGAACAGCCCAAAGGATATTGTGTTCCTTCCTAAGGTCCGTAGATACATATGATATACCCAAAACAGATGAAAAAGTCTGAGATGACGGATACCATTGTTGGAGAGGAAGGGGAAGACATTGTTGTTCATATTTTGAAAGATAATGCAGCAAACTACAAAGTTGTTGGTCAAATGTTGATGGCAAAGAGGAAAAACTATTTTTTGGACACCCTGTGCTGCATTTTGTATTGACTTGATGTTAGAGGATTGTGAGAAGAAGATCACAGTTCATGAAGAGACAATTCCAACAAGGTATAAAAATTATGACCTTTATCTATTCAAGAACTTCTTTAATTTCTCTGTTGCAACATTTCATGGAAGGAAGAGACTGGATGAGGATGAATATTACTCTTTTTGCCACATCTTACTTGACAGTAGGGTTCCTTCATGAGAAGGAGAGTGCTTTAGTTAGAATGTTTATTAGTAATGAATGTAAGTCTAGTAGGTTTGGAAGAATATCATAATTTGTTTGAAGGGTGCATTGCCTCTAATTGAAGTGCTTCAATTGGTTGATTTAGATGAAAAATAGGTCATGGTATTCATTTATGAAGCAATGTATCAAGCCAAGGAAAGATACAAAAGGCTTTTAATATTGTCTAAAAAACGTATTCAATCTAACTGTCTACATATTTATTTATCAAGTTAGTGATTTTGAAACTGAAACAAAAGAATAACTCAATGTAATATATTGTGGTTAGTTATTTGCCTTTGTGGAATATCATTGATGAAAGGTGGAACAAGTAACTTCATAGGCCTTTGCATGTTGCGAGTTATTCCCTTAACACTCAAATGCATTATAGTTCCGATTTAAAGCTAGTTTGGAAGTGAAAACAAACAAGGTCCAATGAAACATCCAACAAGCAAGGATGGTGAAGTATGAGGATGAACAAACTTTGATTGATGTTCAAAATGTTGGTTGTCCCTTATCTTCTAGGTCAACTAAATTGAAGACTCCAGCAGATTGGTGGAAGTCTTAAGTGATGAGCATCCAAAACTCCAAAAATATTCATTCATGTAACGAGTTCAATATGTAGCTCCTCCTGATGTGAGCTTACTTGGAGTTCAATATATCCTAGAATAGAATTACAAATCTACTACTCGCTTATCATATTTGCCTTGCATTTGTTTGTCCATCCACACAAAGAAGAAATAGGCTAAAGCAAAAGTATAACGAATGATGTTGTTTTCATTATGCTAGAAGCAAACAAGAAAACCAGTTCAAAATAATATTGTTGATTGTTCATCTGATGATGAGTGGATTATAGAAGCATGAGCAGAATGAAGTACCAGGTTTGGATGTAGACAACTTGGATTTGGATGAAAACTTAGATCCAGTCCAAGTTGAGGAGAATGAAATTCTACATCAGTATGATTTAGACATTACTGATTTGAATGGTGGAGATTGAACTGAAAATGATGGCGTTAAAGGTCTTTGGACATTATGATTTTAGCTTACAAGGTTATTTGTTTCAGATAAATAATTTTGTAACTAAGATAGAATTTCTATTTGGAAATAGGATGGAGCTATTGGTTTTCTATTTTGTAACTAGGAAGGAGTTACTGGTATGTAACTAGAATGTAGTGTTTACACCTATTAATTTACTACTTTATACATATATATATATATATATATATATATATTTTGTTGGCCATTTTGAACTGAAGTTCAATTATGAGTTTAAGTGAGACATGATAATTTTGTGTGTGCATATATGAATTCCACAAATAAACCGATTTACAATCCATACTTCCTTTTATAATCTTTAGTGAAATCTTAATTTTGACTACCTAGCATACAACTCTTCTCTTGAATGTAGGTACAGCTGTCGAAATGGACAGTCCAACCAACCCCCACGAGGCCAATGAATCAAAAATGGGTCAGCCCCAGGCTCAGCCAAGCTGTATGTTGGGCAATTCTGTATGCTAATCACTTCATTAAGTGTCATCACACATAATTACGAGCTTGGAGGAAAAATATTTGGGATTAGGGACCTAATCTTGTGACATGGCAATGTGGCATCATGGGTGATTGAACTTGGAAGCTGTTTACAAACTCATTAGCACAAGTATTGCAGTTAGTGTGGCTAATTATCCACTATTTGTCTCAAATTTTCTTCACTGCGGTTTAAAGACTGATAAATGAAAAAGCATGTTGTGGTACACTATATTCTAACAGCTAACAGTTAGAAACAAGCTTCAAAATTTCAACAAATTAAATGTATATCTAAATTTGCATACAGCATGAATTAGATGAGAGATAATCACCCAGAAAGAATTTCATCATCAAAAAGAGACTGTTATGAAAATTTTCAATAATCCGAATGAAACTTCAATACAATGATTCAGAACTTCTAATAAATGGATGAAGATACCGTAACTTGTATAGAAACAGTCACTCACCTCTTTCTTTCTAGGTGTCGGTGCTATTAGTGGCCCAAAGCGTGAGTGTGCCAACTGATTCTCTGCTTGTTCTAGCTTTTCAGCTGCAACAGGAATATTCCAACTTAGACACTCATACTTTCAAAACATAGCACTATCAAATACACAACATTTTAAAGAGAACTGCAGAACCATTCTAGTCCACAATAAAAAATAAATCAATATATATATATAGACTGCAACAAAAATAGTACCTAAATCAGAGATTTGTCCAGCAACATAATCTCCATTACCCAACAGAGGAGAAGACGACAATGTATTCACCCAATACTTGTTCCACAGAAGATCCAAGAGATGTGAATCAAGAGATGACTTAAAGTAAGTAATATCCAAGGCATAATACTGCAAAAGCACACGGATGAAATTAAACAAAAACTGAAAAAAATAAAAAAAGGTAATTAGAAAAAAAAAATGGCAAACAGCAGCAAAAGAAGAGAGACCTGTTTACAGTGGACACCAAAGTCCTCAATCTTATTGAGAGGGATAGTTTGATACTCAGAAATAGGCTCATCCGGAGGCTTATATCCTTCAGGGTAAGTCCTGAAAGCCCCAATCTCAACCTTCCCCGCCGAAACAGTCCTTGTGGGATCAATCACAACCGCCAGAAACGGCTCCTGAAACTGCTGATTCAGCATCTGCGTCGAAACATCGATCCCCGACAGCCAGCATCCATACCCAGGATGAGAGTGATACCATCCCACAACATTCTCCAATCTACCAGCCTGCAAAAAAAGAAAAAAACAGTTCAATCAGAATAAATTCGAATTAGGGTTAGTGCTAGGGTTTAAGCGAAGGAACCTGTTTGTTTGTCTGGGAATAATCGACCATGTACTCGTACGCATCTGCCTGAGCATTAACGCGCGTTTCCGTGCCTTCAACGGGGAGAGCGAAGGCGTCCATGACGATGATGGCGTCCGCATCGGTCTTTCCCTGCATGAGGCCCATGACCTCGATAGTGCCGCCGGAGCGTGCGTGGACGACCATCTTAAGTAGCGCGAGTGCGGAGATCTTGACGCGCTTGAAGTAGTGAGGGTCATTGGCCCAGGGCTTGTCGCGCTGGAACTCGTTCTGGCCAGCCTCGTCGTAGTAGAATATAGAGTCGTCGGCGTTGGTGGCGGTTGCGGCGGCGGAGGAGGAGGCGGCTCCCGGAGTGTCCATGGGGATGATGTTGTTCTCGAGCTCCCATGTTTTCTGCGCAATCGCCGATGAAGACGACAACCCTTCCATTTCTTTACCTTGCATTGGACCAAACCGCTTTTCTTCTCTCTTCACTATCGCACTCTCTTTTGCTGTCACTCTACACTCCAATTTACACTTCAATTGGAATTACCATGTATTGCTTCTTCTTTTCTTTTAACGTATTTTTGGCAATTGGAATCGTTTGATGCCCTCGATTTTAATTTTAAATTTTTAATTAGTTTCTATAAAATTATTCCTGATTTATGCAAATGTTTTCACTATTTTTTGTAACGTTTAAAATAAGTACTTATATTTGGTGGCCACAATTTTAATTATGATCAACTAGACACCGGATCATTATTAGCTCGAGTAAATTATTAATAGCTTTAAGTGAATTGTAATTGAAATTTATGTGTTTTTTGTGGCTGTAATTAAAATTTATGTGTCTTTTGTAATTCTGATGGTTAAAGTTCCTAAATAAGCTGAATCATTTTTATCAATGAAAAAGTCGAGCTTGAGCTTTAATCAGAAATTATCTTTTTTATTTATCAGTGGGAGTGATTCAAAAACTCTTGGCTGTATCAAAAAACTTTCCCATCCTTTGTGTTACCTCTTTTGGAAAGAGTGATTATCTCCTTCCACCTTTTTTCTAATTCATCTTTTTAATAATTTTTCAAGTTTCCTACCAGGTTCTAATCCTAAAGATCCTAAATCAGTCATTGTGCAAATGAGGTTCACATCACATTGTAGTATTGTTCATCTTTAATATAATTAATTTGAGATAATTTTAGTCATTTAGGCCAATTTATTCTTGACAAAGAAAGTAATTAAAGTATAAATTATATTTGTTGAAATATTATATACTAAGTTTTACTTAGATGGATGAAATACAAAAGAAAAAATTGAAAGAAAAAAGAAAAAAACAAAAAAGTGGAGTTGTTGTGAATTAGAGTGCAAAAACAAAGAAAGGAATTAAAAACTATGAATGCTTATGTGTTTTAAAACGGTAATTGCTATGAAATAATGCTTTTCTCCTTGATTATAATATTGTTTTAAATTTTAAATTTAAAAAATATCGGTAAAAGTGTGTGTAGGTGTATAATTAATTATTTTAACATTCAAAAGCTTCAACTTAATAATTAAATAAATTCATAGTTTAATAACATTGGGGCGAATATTTACATTGTGTTGGTTACATCGATAAATGTTAAATTAATCAATTTCACCTTGTAAGAATAGATTCTTTAATTTATTTTTAACTCATGAAAGTCAGAAATATATGTCGTTAATAAATTAATTATGAGTGTGATTTAATTTAATCATTTAAGTAAATTAATATAAGTTTCATATAAATGTGACTTCAACTCCTAAACGACGTGAGACTTATTGGGTATACCAGAACACAATCATACAATAGAGTAAATGATAATTTTTTTTTGTTTGTATTTTAGTGTACATGGTGAACTACAAATAAATCTTTAATAAACGGTTAAGTTAGTTGTACATTTTCTAAGGTTTAGTTCGATAATATCGATCTAAGTTTATACCATGAAATAAACAATCAGATAAATATAAGTTTACTACTATTTTCCTACGTAATTACGACATTATTTAAGGCATATTTACCACATTTTGTACTTTAACTTTTTAAAATTTTGATACAATCACTTCAAGCTAATTTTAGCCAAAATGGAAAAGTTAATCCACCAAAAAAATGACTTGGATGATCATCTAAAATCCAATTTGAACCACCATAGCTTACACTATGAAAAAAAAAAACCCTTAATGCACTATTTTATCCACTTCCGTTTTGTCCAATAAATATAAAATAAAATAATTCTGAACAAGTATCTTTTAAGGTATTTCAGAAATATGTTCCGTAACACTCATTTTGAATTTTCTTTTATATTTTGAATTGGATATTTTATTTTAATTTGTTTTATATTTCGAATTAGATATTTCAGAGGTGTAAAAATAATTTTCAGAATATTTAATCCTGAAAATATAAAAAATAAACTGGTACAGATATTTTTATTATATTTTTAATAAGGAGTAATTTGAAAATTACAGCTTTAATGGGTGCAGAAAGTAACAACCAACCAACAAACATCATCCTCTCTAGTACTATCATTCTCATAAACTACTGAAGAAAAAATATTATTTATGTCTTACGTGGTCATTTAAGAATAAGTTATCATGTAAAAAAATATTTTCATTGAATTTTCTGAAAATCGAACTTACTACTAGTAATTGACAAAAAATACTTTGTATCATTGAAAATAAACATTTTCCCTTTTCTTCTCGTAACGAAAAAATACTGTCTTTTTATCCACCCTCCCTCTTACCTTACGTGGAGTCAAACGATTGGAGCAGTCGCCTTTCATCAACCTCAAACTAATTCGCGCACCATATTGTTACTAAATATTATGGTTCACGGAAGGGGGGTCAAAAAGGCATGCCTGAGTAAAAAAAATGTCGCTATTTAACCATTTATACAGCAAATACATTCCAATTCCTGAACCGGATTAAATCACCCCAAAAAACAGACAAAATAAGAAGAGATTAAAGAAAAAATAAAGCTGTCTAAGGAGACGTATATACTCTTGAATATAATTAATCTCACAACAAATGTCCTGCATAATCCCTACTTTCTAAGCTAACGGTAACTTACAATTTAAGATACAAAATACAACAATGGGCATCATTTGACACCCCTGCTCCTGCTCCTTCTGCTGTTATATGTGGCGGTCACTCTTCTCCCCTTTTGCTTAGCAATGCTAGTTGGTGTCGCTGCCAAACCTGATTCTACTACACCCAGCTGGGAACTATCGTGTTGAACCTCGTACACGCTGGAACTGTTCTGCGAACCAGAAGCAACACCATCAGTGTCCCCAGTTACATCAGGCACGTCCATTGATTCACGCAATGTCTTGCAAGCCTCTTGCTCGAGAACAACCTCAGCTGTCCTTTCCTGACTTGAATCATTTGTATTGGGTTCCTTGTCCTCCAATGTTTTTGTGTTCTGTTCAATAACCTGAGCTGCATTGAAACTAGCAAACAGGAAAATGGCAGAATTAATTTAAAGTCAGTTGATGTCCCCACATATTTCAAGTCAATTACAAAAATTGTTCATTCTAAATTTCGCAATCGAGTAAGGATGGCAACAGAGAATCGAGGTTTCTTGAGTAAAAGTATAAATTAACCCATAATTTTACATTCCACTGATCAACTACAAGTAAAAGGCACCTAGGTTATATATAAATAGGTTTTACTTTAAGAAAGTTCAACATCAAAGAAAAGCCTGTGAACCATAAATTTACCTTGGCTCTGAAGAGGGGAACCCATTTGCTAATTCATCTTCTGCTCCAACCTTCTCTTTGATTACTAAGTGGTTACTATCTTGTAATCTAGAATCTGTAGCTGCATTTAAAGGAAGGATCAGCATATAAGATGAACACTAAAATTGAGAATATTGAATAAAATATTAAACTTCAGATCACAAAGGAGAAATTTATCATAATCGAACAAGGGGAAAACAACATGATCTACAAAAACATGCAAGGTCTTGTAGACTACCACCCTGATCTATGCACATACATCCTCATGACAATGAATAACATATGCATATCATACCCTAGCTAAACGGGAACTCAGAAGGGTTGCAAAACTGAACCCTTAGCATTGTGCAATGGTTCATGGTACACTGCTAAACATATTGCTTCTCGCAAATAGGATTTTAACAAGTGTGACTACAAGTTGTCAGATAACACATTAAATCAACAGAGCATGTTTTCTAATCATAAGACAACCAAAGGGACTGATTCATACCTTCTTTAGTTTCTTCAACTGAGTCTAGCTGATGACCTGGCCTATTTGTGTCATTGATGCCATTGACTTTAATCAGTCCGTCACCCCTGTTTAACATTCAAAGAAAAGCTACGATTAGAAGACAAATAATATACAGGGCCAGAATTCATACAAAAAGCTTGTCTAGATCTATGCACATGGAACTCTTGGTAACATATACATTGACAGGATTAAACTCAACATAGTTTGTCACTGTTATTGTCAGTTTGCAAGGGGTACGGTGTCTACACTCGCAAAAATTCGGTTGGTCAACAATAAAAAAGTGCGTTGACAATATAATCAAATGCTGGGAACGTCAACGAGCTTTAGTCAAGAGAGTCATCAGTTTCAAACAGTTTCGCATACTAAGTGTGATTTTTGCAATTAAGGAAAGCTAAACATTCCAAATATCAGCCTAAAGACAATGTCAAAAAGTTGAACAGATCAACAAATTTAAGGATCTTAAATGCCTTGGAGATGGGAAGCGAGAATAAGGTACTATTAGAAAGTAATGAGAAAAAACTTATACTGAATAAACAGACAAACACAACTTCATTCATAAGTGATAAGATAGAAATACTCTAACCTGTACATATCACTTGAGGACCCATCTTGTAGTCCCGAAGTAGTTACTTCTCTGCTATCATCTTGCGTACCTATGTGGCAAGAACTTCTAGTGAGAGATGGGGGAGTAAAACTATTGTACAATGCATGAAAAAGAACATCTGCTAGTCGGGTTGCATTAACAGAAAGAACAATAACGGATTGATACATGTAAGTAATTAAATTACACTTCTCAGATCTAAAATGATAACAATTAGAGAACAATGTTTGTGTTGAATTGCCGAATTGTAACTCTCATGAATATATCAAACGCAATAGCATTGATAATCAACAAATGTCCTTGATTTTAACAGAAATTTGACTAACAGAATAGATCTGTAATAGTCGGAAGTTTACCTTTGGTCTGCTGAACAGCAACAGACCCCTGAAGAAAAGAAAATTGAGTTAGCATAAAATAGAGCTTAACTTTAAAAAAGCTTCAATGTATTAAATGGAGGAGGGCTCTTATATAAACTCCAATTCAGATGTGCACCTGATTCTGTTCAAAATTAATGTTAACCGGATAAGACAGCACTGATTCAGGTTTGGACCCCTCCAGTTTACTCTCCAAATCTGAAGGGAAATGAAGTTAAATGAGTAAAGCATGAACATACTTTATATGTTTTATCAGTATAAACCAACAGGCTTACTACAACAGCAGAATCATACCTGGAGAGACCTGAGAACCAAATCCTCTGGCGAAGTTAGCAGATGCATCCGCCAAACTTGTAGAATTATGTACTCTCTCTGCCAAACTAGTTCCAATGTTTTCAATAGCCGAAGAGTCTACATTATTTTTATTCTCCATGCCAAGTGTAGACCAATCAATTTTTGAGGAGGGAAGTGTCCTAAGTAAATCCTCTGTTGCCCTGAATCTTACTCTTCGAATTTCATCCTGAATACTCCATGAACCAGTAGCTGCAGAATCCCTTTTCAACTGCATTTCAGGATCAGCCAAAACCAAAATCCATAAGCACAACATTTTAATATTGTAACTTAAACTATCCAAATGACGACCCAGCAATGATTGATAGAAGTAATTCGTGTAAATTCCTAGACAATTCATAATCCAGAACATAAATTTTTTTACCAAGGTACAGCTCATATCTCACATTGTGTTATAAGAAAAAAAAAAGGCCGCTAACTGGTGAAAAGGGTAAACACAGGTCCTCTGGTTTTTACCAGGTAACAATCATAGATTTTCTAGAACAAATCTTAACACTAAGGTTGCTTTCAAAAGCTGAATCACGCAAATTTTAAGAAAATAAATTCTACAGACACGGTTAAGAGTTCATTCAGTAGCTTGTTAAACAACCTCTATTTTTCGGGACAAGAACACTTACATCAAGAACTTGCAATGTTTCATCCACTGAGGCAAGTTGGGGGATTGCATTAATTACGTGAGGTACGCCAAATGGTTAAAGCCCCAATACCATTGACTAACTCTACTATTTCCTTAAATTTAGGTCAGCTTTTTTCCATTTGACCAATCAATTGTCAGTTAACTTAGCAGATTTAATGCCTAATATAGGAAACCTTATTAGCACCAACTCAACCTTCCAAGTGTTCCTTCCCTATCAAATAATCTTATTATCTGTGGAACTTTTTCCTATACAAGCAAACTTAGCAATATTGGGTGAACGGGGTTTACTATGCAACCATCAATGGTATGTCCAATAAGGTGACAATGTTCACATTTTAAATGATTTCTAGAATTACATCTACGTGATCATCAAGTGTTATTACTTTGTAGTATAAAAGAAGTGTTTTCCCGTACCGACAAAGTGTGTGTCTCCGTGTTTATTTTCTAAGGAATATGGAGGAGCTCAGATGATATGGAAATTGATGTAAGGTTTACTGGTGATTACAAATTTGATCACAGGTACATACTCTTGTGGCAAGCAATACAAACCCAAGGTCATAAAAAATACTACCCATTTGCAAATGGTGGAAGGAGCTCATTAAAATAATGTAAGGCCGCATTAAGTCACCCAAGATAAGCATACATAGACCCCTCGAATCATGGGGGACCAAGAAGTGTTAAGATCTTGACACATCATACAAATGTTGTGTCATTGGTATAAAGAACACAGGCCTCACTCCTAGCTTATGCACACTTCTACTTACAGAGAAAAATAAAAAATAGGCTTAAGTAAGGTGTGAATAGTTAATTTAATAACAAGCATCAATCTTTATCCATTATTCATGTTGCTTTGTAGGAATAAATTCAATAGTTATAGTAAGATGAGATTTGTAGTCCAAACCACTAACCATAACTCGATTTTGGAAACCCAAGTGGAACAGTTAGACCCATCCATCTTCTCAATTCTAACAATACATTTAGAAAAGATGGGAGAGTTTGTTATAGAGATTAATGTGATGTACGAGGACATTTTTTTCTAGAGATTTGGGAAAAATAATAACACAATAGCCTGATAACAAGGGAAAGTATATTGGACCACCAAACTAATGGAGCATAACAGAACTCCTCAAACATATTTTTCAGTTTTCACAACTTCTGAAGACCACCAAACATAATGGTGCACAGCTCTGCAAAGAATAAAATAAATCCTTTCCATCTACTTTTTCAATTGTCTCATGCTCAATCTATATTAACCTTTCAAGTTTAACCATAAAAATTTAAGTTCATGCTTTTGTATTAATAAACTATGTTTAATAAAATGTAGGACCAAATTCTCTGATTAAATTTCTAGTAAAGATGAAGGTGACATATATGCAACTTCCAAAAGTAAAAACCACACATCAAATAGCACCTTGGAGGACGGTGTAGAATTGTTTCCCAATAGATATGGTGTTTCTTCTTTGAAGAGCTGAACACCAGATAGTGTTTGAGAATTAGGGTGGTCTATGGAAGGCGAAGCCCATGGAGGGCGTGTGCGCATATATGACTTGGCCACATCCACCGGTGATCCTTCATCTTTGGGATCCTGCATAACAGCCACACATACAGATAAAAACAAATCGTTAATTGTGAAATCATGTTACCATGATATACATTATGTGAAGAGAAAAGGGGAAGGAGATAGCATGTACAAAAATCAATATAGTTTCTCCACAAACAGAGTCACTAACCTGTGGTAATGCAAACAAATTCAAGCTAGGACTTCCATAACCTATAACTGAAGTTGTATCTAATCCTGACTTTTTTTCCTGCAGCCATTTTTTTGCCTCCATAATGGCAGCACTATGGAGATCAGGTGAATCTGTATTTAAGAAATAAAAATCCATGGTCAGGAAACAGTAACATGTTAAAACTGAGGTAGGTTTGTATGTAGAGAATACCACTTCCAGGAGTCTTGTTGAGTACATCTGTGGGCCTCTTATCTCCATTATCGTCATTCGCAGGATCTACAACTCTTGATCTTATTATTTTTATCAATCTATCATATTCTTCCCTGATCAATTATTAAACTGTATTAGAACCTTATTCCACACAACTAGAGGAAAGATTAAATGCAGTTCAAGCAAACATTTAAAATTCAACTCTTGATCTTATAATTTTTATAAATGCAGTTCCACTCTCATGTTTATACAACATATATAGCTCAAGGTCCGAAAAATTTAGGTTTAAATACATTAATGATGTACATGATTGAAAAGAAAAATCAACATTTGAGATTTTAACAACTTCATAATGTTATCCAAGCACATGCACTTTACCACAATATCAACCATTCATTGAATCAGTTATAACTTTGCATTTCACCTTCTAAACTGTATCCCTCAATTTAGAGGAATCAAATCCATCCCTGATATATGCAGCATAGCACTCTTTAAATGATCATGTTCTGTGCCTGGCCCAGGTTAATGCTTATTTTTTGAAAGTCCCAAACTCAGGCCAAGTTAAAATCACCAAATACGTACATGATTGGATGAAAATTTGAAGTCAAACAATGTTGCCAAGTCTTAATATAAATTCAAAAATTGACCAAGGGAGAAATGTCTTCTGATTTGACCACTACCATCAGGTACTCTAGATTATCATCATGGAATACAGGTAGATAAATATGTAACAGAATCATATTAGAGGCTAAAATTACTGCTAATTTAAAATGCAACTTTATAAAAAACAATACCAAGCCCAAAAACCACCATGCATACATGTAATGCATTCTTATTTAACTACAGGAAATTACATTGTTGACAAAAAGAATATCAAGAACTTTCAACTATGCTAACACAAGGATGAAAAAATAAAAAACAAAAGAATTATCCACATGTCAAAATGTAAATTCTTCAGTACCTGGAGAATGACTCCTTCAGAATAAGCTGCTCGATGATATGCTTGTTCTTGCTGTTCCCAACAAAGGGCTGGAGCTCCTTTACAGAAAAATTGATCAGTCCTGATGTCCCATACTTTCATTGCAGATGTCAATACAAAATGTGTAATGCTATCAGATAAAACCAGGGGACTCATGAAGACAACCACACATGAAAACTGTCTCTAAATGGATGGAAACATAATCTGCAATACTGTTAAAAGCCAATGCATTTCTAAAAGTGATAATTTAATCATCAAGGTTCACTAATCATTATATTTCTTGAGGGGATAGTTGGTAAGGAGTGAAGCCTTCTAAAATTTCCAAAGGCCCATAAGTTATTGGAACAGCAAATTGTGCAAGAGATCATATTAAGAGCAATGCCATGTCTTTGCAACGTATACGTGATTGCATGCGTCAACATGCACAGCATGCATAACAAGTAAAAGAACTTCAATCTCTCAAGTGATAAGAAAACAAAGGAAAAACTAACACGAATTACAAACCATGAACACTTACTGAAAATAACTAGTTAGACGAAGAAAAAAAAAAGCCTAAATCCCAATCAAGCAAAGGATAACATAACAGAGAGTCAACTACCTTGCTCAACGCCACATCACCTTCAGACTGTTTATCATTTTCATCATCGAAAGTACCGACTTCCTCTGCAAAATTAGACACCAACCACATCGTTTAGTAGGGGGACAACAGCAACAACAATTGTCCGAGACCAAAGAACATACATAATTACTTTTTCAACAACGCTCGACTATGACCCATACACTTAAAGTTCAATTAAAACACATAACAGATTCACGCAACTTCGACAATTTTTCAAATCCAACTAAGCACTTTAAAACAGCCATAATTACAATTTACAAGGTACTACTCCCACCTCGCATACTAGATCTACCAAACCTATATCAACTACAACCAGAGTCAACGCACACAAGCTCGAAAAGTCAAAACAAAATAAATCACTACATTAACGAGATTAAAACCAAAAAGGACAGAAACCCTAGTATTTCAAGCACGGGAGTATAACCGTTCCAGAAGTTTGCATGATAACAGTAATTACCAGCGTCGGAATTGTTAGCGGATGAGGAGGGAGAGGAGGAAGCAGCAGAGGAAGAAGAAGAAGAAGAAGACGGGGAAGCATTATCGAGATCCAAAACAGAGGAGAAGATTTTCCCGGCGCCAGAAGCAATGAAACGCGAGGGAGACAATACGAAACGCGAGAGCCAGTTAGGGCTTGGAGCCTCGGCCGGGGCGGGACGGTCGTAAGGAGTACGGCTCCTCGCGGCGGCGCTCCGTCGCGTTCGGAGAATTTTGCCGCCGGATCGAGATCCGGGAGCGGAAGCCATGTAGCACTCGGAAAGTGCTTTTGTTCCGTAACAGAACTTCTAATATACAGTTCCTAAACAGCACTTTACTTCACTCTTCTCTCTTCCAATCCAAAACCTCTTTTCCCCGAAACAGAAGCCGATTGTTGCAGCGGTTACCTTCGGCTTATTGGTTTTTTTCCTTTTTTTTTTTTTTTTTTTTTTTTTTTTTTTTTTTTTGTTTCTGCTTTTATTTAATATTTGTTTTTATCCTCAGTGTGTGGGCCAGGAAAAATGTTGCCTGTGATTTTATTTAAATAAATAAAAAGCATGTGTGTTGGTGAAGGGTCCTTAATTTTTTTCCTTTGGAGACTAAAGTCCAAAGGTATCTTTGTGGGAATAAACTTTCATATCTTTCAAAATTTGCACTAAAAGAAGTAGTTTTTACTTTTATATAATTAGGATAAAAATCCATAATAATATACCTTTTATAATGTATAACTTTTTAATATTAATTATGAGTTAGATAAGAATGGTATTAATATTTCTTTTGCTATTTATAGCCTTTTAAACAACTGGATATAATTTAGAAATAAAAATATACGAGTATAGAGTAAAGGAGGTTGACAACTATAAAGATAAAATAGATGGATAAAAGAAAAAGAAAGAAAAAATGAGATAAATTATTGAATTAGTCAAATAATTAACATTTAAAATAAACGACTAAAGAAGCCATAAAAAAAAAAGGTTGTGTATTCTAGTTTACTCAATAAAAGTAAATATGGGAACAAAAAAATGCAATGATTTCAAACAAACTTGTTTAAGATTTTTTTTAGAATTATTTAAAAAAAAAATAGATTAATGTAAATTTTCTTTCATATCAAATCACAACTCATTATGTATTATCTATGTAAAAATTTTACAAGAAAAGTTTATTTGGGCTAATAGAATCTATTGTGCTAAAAATGCATGTCTATTAATTTCAACCCATCTGTAATAAATAAATACACAAAAAGAATAACATACCATAAAATCCCAAATACCTAATAAATGCTCTCTCAGATGACGTTAAAAAAATTGAACAAAGAACAACCCCTTATTTAATGTCGGTTCATTAAGGAAGTTTTGTTTCTTCATGTCCTTGTCTTGGGTTTCAGTTACTTTAAAACAGAATCTTCAAACACATGACAATGCAAATTAAATTTGCATAAAGTAGAAATTGTTGTTTATTGGGTTAATTTATAGTCCACTTATCTTCTTTCAGGACTCACTAAAAAATTACATTATCTATCCGAGTATTGTTAATTTTTATTTTATTTTAAAATACACATAATTATAATTTTAATGATTTTTTGTTTATTTTCAATTATTAAAATTAAAAAAATTCGTTAATTCAATTTTCATTCGATAAATAATGAAAATATAAGATACGGCCTTTAAAACTGAGCAATTAAATACCAATAACAAGTCCATCATCTCAAGTAACCGTATAACAGCTAAAATTAATTACATAATTTCCTCCATATAATCCTTTTTAAACTATTTTACAAATATATATATATATATATATAATATTTTATAAAATTTACTTTGTAAAACATGTGAAATCAGAATGGTACAAAATTTTTGATGCATAAATATAAGTAAGCTAAATTTAAAATAAGTATTAATATTATATATATATATATATATATATATATATATATATATATATATATATATATATATAAAAATTACGTTTTTTCAATTATTTAAGATTTAAAAACAGTACATAAAATATTTTGTAAGAAAGAATTTCCCAAATGTAATTTTAGTATACTATATAAATTAACAATTATAAAAATAATAATAGTTTATGTCGCATTTTCTATTCTTAAATTTTATTTAAAATAACGACCGATTGTTTTCAAATTTTCAGTGTATATATAAAATTCTATATTTTTAATTATTATCTACTTATAAATAACCAAATTAAAAATACATTTTGAGAGCACTTACTAACTTGACCAAGAGCACGAAACCACGTCGTGGATGAGGTGGGTGAGATGAAAACTTAAAATAACATTATCATGCCAGAGTTATTCGCTTGGTACAACTTAAAAATGCTTCAGAACAAAAATAAAAAATGCTTCAAATTATAAAAGAAAAAAGAATGCTTTACAGATTTAACATACATAAAATAGTTTTAACTTTCTAAAAGGGTTTTTCAAACAAAAGCATACGTTGTTATTTTTAAATCTCATGCACATGACCCCTAAGGTACTTACTTTTAAGGTTCACGTGGTCACAAGATGAGAGAAGCAAAATACAGAGTATTTTTAATTTTTAGGTAACATGGAAACATCCCTACTCAAAAGTCATTCTAACACATCACAACTAAGCAGTTTTATGTACAAGCAAAAGAAATAATTGATTGTGCTACAGTTAAGAAGCACAGCAAATGCTAGCAGAATCACTTTGGTGAGTGAATAAACTAAATGGTTAATTTTGTTATGTAGTTCCCTCAACTTATCTCAGGGCAAATGCATAAGTTAACCATAATGTAACCTTTGTGAGTAGTCACAACAGCAGCTACATCAAGATCAATCACACTGGTTTCATGTTGAGTGTATCTGCTTGAAGACTGAAACAATCATTTAGTACATTAAAGGAGATGAAACAAAAAGAGCTCAAAATACCAGTGTCTCACTACCCAAACCTCTCATACTTCAAGCAAGACAGACAAATATAGTATCAGCACCCAGTATAAGGTTGTCACAAACTTTGTACGACAATAACAGACCGTGACAAACCTATGTGTATACGAGGATATGCAAACATACCCTGACAATAACAGACCGTGATATGCAAACATACCTACGTGTACATAAAGATATACAAACATACTCTTGATTTTGTTAAAACTATTACCAAATATTTGAAAAAAAATTATTTTCAAGCCTCATCTTATATTTGTCCTCCCTAATTTCGTCTCCTAATTTTTTACTTTTACTTTGAAAAATTATTGGATTGAGACTCAAATAATTTCTAATTGGTACCACTGACCTAGGATCTTAGATCTGTCACTCATAAAAGAAAGTAATGAAAGTTACTAGCAGACATAACATACCTAGTTGTTGTCATTGGAGCGAGAATGTCGTCTCCGAGATCTGCAAATTCGACAGCTTAACGTGTGTTACAATGTAAGGATATTACTTGCGTTTACTTGAGCACAACAAACATGTCAGTGTAATTTAAAACATCAAACACCACACATAAATGTTAAAGAGAAAGAGATGCAAAGAAATGTCAAAACTGAAAACAAAAAGATGGAAAAGTACTACACACCTGCGAAAACCATTGCCACCCCTCAAGGGGCCAATTGAACTAACAAAATCATCATCAATCTCCTCTAGATACTCGCCATAATCTACAGATGCTACAGAACCTTCATCAGAATTTGAAGTATCAGAGCTTAAAGGGCGATTACCCCTACTACTAGGATCACCAGCTCTTGCCCTTCTTCGGTTTCTAGAACTTCTAAAGTTATTGAAGGCATGATACAAAATACAAGAGGTCCACCAGTTACCTTCATCTCCAGGGAAGTCCTCAAACTCATCTGCACTATCATCATCCCCATATTCAATCACATAATCTCCCAAAACCACTCCACGTGGAATTTCCGAATGAATCGTGCTCAAAACATCTACGATCTCCGATGACTGCTGAAAATTTTCCCAATCAAGCTGTCTCACAGGATCAATTTTCGATGGACAAGCATGAGGGTGTTCTAGTTGAGCATGTTGTTGTAGCTCGGAGTAACTTCCAACAAATGCACATTGCTGTTCATCACAACAACGCTTCTTCTCATCAAGATGCACACGAGCTTTATCAACTATAATCCACCCAGAAACATCACCTCTGCACAAGGGACAACTCAAATTGTATTCACAATCAGATACCACTGACTCACTATTTGCATTGGACATTTGTGTTCTTTTAAAACGATCTAAACAATTTGAGTGCAATTGACTTGAGTCACATACAAAACAACGGCACCCCTTATCATAAGATGAACACTGAAGGAGCACACTATTATGAGGAACTTCCAAGCATATGGGACAGATTACATCTTCCCAACTGGTATCCAACTGAATATCCTCCATGCGAACTACCATATGTTGGACCCTTTTGACAATAATATAACAAAATCTGAAACCAAAACAGGCCATTAACATCAAATAAATATTCACTAGTGTGTTTGTATTAGTCTATTGAATGTTCCTTACTGTTCTCTTCTCAGTTATGCAGATGCAAACTTGGTAAACTAAGTAGCAATCCTTGATTTCAGATCAAACCTAAGAAAAGAAGACAAATTTTGAATTAGCTTAAAACCAACAACACATAAGTATATAGTAAACACAATTTATAAAAGTTTAAATGCAGAGAAAATATAAACCCAATAAGAATGTTACTTGTAACAGTAATATAGTGTTTGGTTAGAGGAAAACGGAAGGGATGGGAAGGGAAATTGTTAGGACTTGAGTACAAGAGGAAAACTCAATCCAAAATATCAGTTTATTGGGTGGGAGAACCTCAAGTCTTCAGTATCACATCAAATAGTTTATCTTATTCAATATAGGACCCCTTACATTGTCACCTATTGGTATTCAGTTTGGACCACAATGTAGCTCATTCCATAACCGAACTCTTAATGCAGAACAGTTTGTTAGGACTTAAGCATAAGATAGCTTAACCCAAAAGACCAATCTATTACATATGAAAATCTCAAGGCTTAAGAACCATTCAAGTAATTTATCCTGCTGAATTTGGGACTTCTAACTTAAGGTGAGTGTTTTGTATAATCAGGAATTAAGGAGCCCCTTCTCATCCCCTTCCAAACCAAACAAATATGCTATTTTCACAAGATCACTGTATCAAGAATTTCTACTTTTTGATACATACTATTAAAAAATGAACTTTAAGTCTAACTCAACCTTACAAAATCAAAATCAACTTGCAAAGTGAGATTTATACCATGTATTCTGAATTGGCCTTATCTCTATTCAACATGAAACTTCTAACACATGCAATCCTAAATGTGCACACAACTTTATCCCCACAAGCTGGAAAGGCTATTTCCAGGGATTTAATCGGTCCAAACTCAAAAATTCAGATGAAAACATGGTCAACAGGTACTTAATAAGTCAATACTAACTGACTAACAAAACCTGATCTAAAGACAAAATCCGAAAACCACAGTAGGATGTCATCTAGAGCTGATAAGCTACAACAGACATCACCCACTTCTGATAAAAACACCAATAAGAATGATACCCACATCACCGCCATGTTGAAACCAACAAATTAGTGCATAATTAACAAAAAATCCATCTCAATTAAAATAATCAGATCACCATAACATCCCCTAATTAACAGGACAAGAACAACTTGGAATTCCAACTTAACAGTAATAAGTCAAAAAAATTATCATCAGGACTGTCCATGAATATCCAAGTTGACCAATCCGAAACAAAGATTATTGCCGATAAATCATAGAACTAGGAGATTAAAATGAATGAAATGGCAGCAGAATAGTTGTATAATAGCGGGAAAAGAAAAGGTCAACTGGTTGTACCCATAACCAAGGTGGGTAAACATAAATTGAAGAGGAGACAAAAAAATGAAAGCTGAAGTGGGGTTTGAGAAGAGGTAGAAGATAACCTGATATTGATGTGTGAGCTGGGTCAAAGGGACAGAGGGTGTTAGGATCGTAGGTTATTAGGTTGGTGCGAATGCAGATTCCAAGTAGAGAAGTATAAAGGTTTGGCACATTGGACTCTGTCTTCCCTCTACAAATTCCAACAAAAAAACTTAGTAAAGGTTTTCCCCAAACATTTAAGACAATGGACATAAATGCCCTCTCTAGTCGTTTCATTAGTCAAAGGTTCGTACCGAAGACTGATCCGTCAATTTTATATCTTTTATGGATATTTTGACCTAATATTTTTAACTTACTTTTAACCTTTTTTTAATTTTCTTTTAATTATTTTTTAAATTGTTTTAGTGTTGTGATGTAATAATTGAAAAATGATTAAAATGATAGGTCGAGTGGATTGAAAAATAGGTCGATGTATTATTATTCAACTTTTATTACGTGCGTTTCGTTAATTTTTTTAACCTGACAATCCAGAGTCAAATTTATTCCAGTGTTTCATCGTTTTTTATTTTATTTTTCAAAACACATTAAATCAATTTTAGAAATATCTTTCGAAAGACACTCATCCATTTTTAGAAGATACTGACTCACTTCTATTGTAGATCAAATTTTCTAGAAATTTTGATTAAGTGCTGAAAAAAAAATTGACGGGCCACAAGGGAGATTGGGCGGGCTAGCTCACCAAATTGTAAATTCATTAAGGGGTTTCTTCCTGCACCCCCAATATTTCTTCTGCACCAAATATTCATGCTCTTCCATTTATGTCCTTGGAAAATTAAACAAAAAAAAATTAATTAGGTAGACGCAATAATTAAACAATTATGAATGGCAGAGTTAGTTGGCTGCCTGAATGAATTACCAGCAGTGTTTTATATACCCTGCATTGCAGCCCTCTTCCAGTTTCACTTACACTGCAATTCTTTCACTTTCACTGCAAAAAATTTCGTTGGTAGTTGAGGTGTGAAATTTTCAGTTGAGGGTCCACTCCTATTTTACCATTTGCTTCATTTCTTCTCAGAAAAAGAGGTACGCGCATTTAGAATAAAAGTTTATATTTGATAAGTTTATGTCTGAGATAAATGTTATTCTGCGTTTTTAATATTTCATTGTTACATTTTACGGAAGTCATTTTTATTTACGGAAGTGTGAAGTCAAGTTATTATTTTCATATACGGAAGTCGACTTCCGGAAGTGTATATGTAAAACGGAAGTCAACTTCCGGAAGACAAGTAAAATTTTACGAAAATCAAATTATTTTTTCCCTTCTACGGAAGTCGACTTCCGGAAATGTATGTGTGAAACGGAAGTCGACTTCCGGAAGTGTATGATGAAATCAGAAGTTCGTAAAATTTTTATAGTGTTACGGAAGTGGACTTCCGATCTTTTAAGTGAATTTTTCGCCCGAAAGTCAAGTTCCGAAAAGTACTTTTTTTTGTTTGGTAAGTAGTGCGGTGAGTAAATTTTTTCTACTTCCGTAGTTAGTGGTTTATCTTGCTTTTCTCTTTTTCCACTTCCGATGCTTTCCATGTTCTACCATGCTTCTTTTTTTTTCACTTTTCCACTCCACTTCCGCAAATGCTTTTAGACTAAGCTTTGTTTTTTTTTTTTTTCTTTTTTCTCCTTCTTTATT